>OBLI01000172.1_pt1 | contig 70490 bp, 62 predicted proteins | sample 1519701 | NCBI WGS metagenome assembly OBLI01 (sample SAMEA3663005, study PRJEB22513) | pig gut metagenome | biome: pig gut; feature: pig-associated habitat; material: faeces | place: France | collected 2012
TGAAGGATGCGGCAGTAAATGGGATGAAAAGTGCATCAGCTGCCGGAAGAAGTCCAAAGAATTCGCAGGATCGCTATGGGTTTGAACCGGATTTTACCCGGGAAGCGCAGAAGCGAAAACAAGAGAAGAGGATGGTGGCAGAAGCAAGAGAAAAGTTTGCTCTTTATGCCAATACCAATACATCAAGAGCAGTTGGGATTCTTTGCACGGCACTGGGATTTTCTCTGCTGGGTATGTTTGGAATCACTACATTCGCTCTTGGGATTGCTTCTTTGTTTGCGGCATCTCTTGCAGACAAGATGGCAGGGATTCTGGGCGTTTTTGTTCCGGCGATGATTGGGAGCGGTGTGCTTGCAGCATATGGAAATCGACTGAGAGGGAAGGTCAGACGTTTTCGATCCTATGTGCACACACTGAATGGAAAAACGTATGCGGGGATAAAAGAACTGGCAAGAAGTGTGAGAAAATCTGAAAAATTTGTACGAAAAGATCTGAAAAAGATGATAGACAAGCATATGTTTCTGGAAGGGCATCTGGATGAAAACGGAACCTGTCTGATCACAAGCGATGAATCTTATGAACAGTATCTGAATGCGAAAAATGCAGAAGAATCCAGAAGACTGTCCAGGGAACAGGAAGAAAGAGAAAAAACAGTGTCAGGCACAGGTCTTTCCGAAGAAGCACAAAGAGTAATTGAAGAGGGAAATGCTTACATAGAGCAGATACGCAGAAGCAATGAAGCCATACCTGGAGTGGATATTTCCAATAAGATGTACCATCTGGAAAATGTAATACGCAGAATTTTCAAACGTGTAGAGCAGCGTCCGGAACTGATCGATGATCTTCATAAATTTATGGATTATTATCTGCCTACCACAGTTAAACTTCTGAAAGCTTACGAGGAACTTGATAAACAACCGATAGAAGGCGATAATATCAAGAATGCAAAGAAAGAAATAGAAAACACACTGGATACTATCAATATTGCTTTTGAAAATCTTCTGGACAGTTTCTTTAAAGAGACTGCATGGGATGTATCTACGGACATTTCAGTCCTGAAAACCATGCTGGCTCAGGAGGGGCTGACAGGCGGGAAGGATTTTCAAGAAAAGGAGTAAAAAATGAACGATGAATTCAAGGATTTTTCCACTACACCAACACTGACCTTTGAGCCATTACAGGAAGAAGCACCGGCTGCAGAAATCAAACCGGCAGAGCCTCAGTTAAGTGAGAATGTGCTTTCTGAACAGGAACGGAAAATGGTGGATGATTTTTCAAAACAGATCGATATCCGGAATTCCGCTGCAATTCTTCAGTACGGGGCAGGAACGCAGAAGAAAATGGCGGTTTTCTCAGAAGAAGCGCTTGAGAAAGTCAGAACAAAGGATCTGGGAGAAGTAGGAGATCTTCTGGGTGATGTGGTTACAGAATTACAGAGCTTTGATGCTGCAGAACAAGAGAAGGGAATTTTTGGTTTCTTTAAACGGGGAAGCAATAAGATCGAAGCGATGAAAACAAAATATGCAAAAGCGGAAGCAAATGTAGAAAAGATTACAGAGACACTTGAAAAACATCAGATTCAGCTTTTGAAAGATGCAGCAACCATGGATAAAATGTATGAATTGAACCTGAACTATTTTAAAGAATTATCCATGTATATTCTGGCAGGAAAGAAGAAACTGGAGGAAATCCGCTCTACAGAACTTCCACAGCTGATGCAAAAAGCGCAGATGACGAATCTTCCGGAGGATGCCCAGGCTGCGAAAGATCTGGATTCTATGTGCCAGAGATTTGAAAAGAAAATTCATGATCTGGAGCTGACACGTATGATCTCTATTCAGACAGCTCCTCAGATCCGTCTGGTACAGGGCAATGATACCCTTATGGCAGAGAAGATACAGTCCACTCTGGTGAATACCATACCTCTGTGGAAAAGCCAGATGGTACTGGCTCTTGGGGTTGCGCATTCTACACAGGCTGCGAGAGCTCAGAGACAGGTGACAGATATGACGAATGCTTTGCTTCAGAAAAATGCAGAGACTTTGAAAATGGCGACGATCGAGGCTGCCAAAGAGTCGGAAAGAGGCATTGTTGACATCGAAACGTTAAAGAAAACAAATGAGAATCTGATCAGTACCTTTGATGAAATTATGAATATTCAGAGAGAAGGACATCAAAGAAGGATGGAAGCCGAGATGGAAATGAACCGTCTGGAAGGAGAACTGAAACAGAAACTTTTGGAAATCAATCGTTAATGGGAGGCGAAAGTCATGTATCGTGACCATACAAAAACCGTACAGATTGGAGACAGGAAGATTGGAGGAGGAAACCCGATTCTGATCCAGTCTATGACAAATACAAAAACAGAAGATGTGGAAGCAACCGTTGCGCAGATTCTTGCTCTTGAAGCAGCAGGATGTGAAATTGTACGATGTACAGTGCCGACGCAGAAGGCAGCTGAGGCAATCCGTGAGATAAAAAAACGGATCCATATTCCGCTTGTGGCAGATATTCATTTTGATTATAAGATGGCAATTGCAGCCATGGAAAACGGTGCAGATAAAATCCGCATTAATCCGGGGAATATCGGAGGATCGGAAAAGATAAAAGCAGTTGTAGATACTGCAAAGGCAGGTAACATTCCGATTCGTGTGGGCGTAAATTCAGGTTCTCTGGAAAAAGAACTGGTAGAAAAATATCACGGCGTGACAGCAGAAGGACTTGTGGAAAGTGCACTGGATAAAGTACGCATGATCGAAGAATTTGGGTACGATAATCTTGTGATCAGTATCAAATCATCGGATGTTATGATGTGCGTGAAAGCGCATGAGATTCTTGCAGAAAAAACGGATTATCCGCTTCATGTGGGAATTACAGAAGCAGGAACGCTTTATTCCGGCAATATAAAATCCGCAGTGGGACTTGGTATTATTCTTTATGAAGGAATCGGTGATACCATCCGCGTATCTCTTACAGGAGATCCTGTAGAAGAAATCAAATCTGCAAAGCGGATTCTGAAAACGCTTGGGCTTCGCAAAGGCGGAATTGAAGTGGTATCCTGTCCGACCTGCGGAAGAACCCAAATTGATCTGATCGGTCTTGCAAATCAGGTAGAAACAATGGTACAGGAATTTCCACTGGATATAAAGGTGGCTGTTATGGGCTGCGTAGTAAACGGACCAGGAGAGGCAAAAGAAGCAGATATCGGAATTGCAGGCGGAAAAGGAGTGGGACTCCTGATCAAGAAAGGTGAAATCGTAAGCAAAATGCCGGAAGGAGAGCTTCTTGGAGCTCTTCGCCGGGAACTGGAGAACTGGGACAAACAGGAAGGAAGATAGAGATGGAGAAAGATTTTTCAGAGGTCTTTCCAGGTCTTGTAATGAATGAAGAGCTGCAGGCACTTCTGGAGGAAGTGGTAGTCACAAAGATTGCCGTCAATCCTGCAAAAGACCATATGAGAATCTATATCAGAAGCAGACAGTGGATACAGAAGAAATATGTTTATTTTCTTGAGGATGCAATAAGCAGTCAGTTTTTTTCCGGTGTCCCGATGTCTGTAAAAGTGATTGAGAAATTCACACTGACTTCTCAGTATACACCGGAGCTTTTTTTTCAGGCTTATCGCTCTTCTATGATGGAAGAATTGAAACGATACAGTATATTGCTCTATAATACCTTTCGTACCGCACAGATTACTTTTCCGGAAGAGCATAGAATGAAATTGCTTATGCAGTCTTCGGTTCTGGCAGAAAGTCGTGAAGAGGAACTGGTCTCTTATATTGAGAAAGTCTTCTGCGAGAGATGTTCGTTTTCTCTTACGGTAGAACCGGAATATATGCCGGCAAAGGAAAGTAAAATACGCAAAAACAGTGAAATACGTATTATGCAGGAGGCTGCTCATGTGATTGAGCAGTCTTCTTTCGGACATGCAAAGGAGAAAGAATCTTCCGGGGAAACAGAAAAAGGAGAAAGCGCAGAGAAAAAGAGCTCGAAAGAAGCGAACAAAGAGAAGAACAACGGGAAGAAAGACAATCAGAAAGACAATCAGAAAAAGGAACAGAATCAGAAGACGGATAGAAATTTTGGCGATTTTAAACGCAGCGTAAAACGTTCCGACAATCCGGATGTTCTCTTCGGAAGAGACTTTGACGAAGAGCCTATTCCTCTGAAAACAGTACAGACAGAGATGGGAGAAGTCTGCATCCGGGGACAGATTATGACATTGGAAACAAGAGAAATCCGCAATGAAAAGACCATTATCATTTTCTCTATCACAGATTTTACAGATTCGATTACTGTAAAAATGTTTGCGCGAAATGATCAGGTAGAAGAAATTCTCGAAGGAATCAAGCCAAAAGCATTTATCAAGTTAAAAGGTGTCACTACCATAGACCGGTATGACAGTGAGTTGACCATCGGTTCAGTCGTAGGAGTAAAGAAAATTGCTCCTTTCACTTCTTCCCGTGCGGACACAAGCCCTGAAAAAAGAGTGGAACTTCACTGCCATACAAAAATGAGTGATATGGATGGCGTTTCCGATGCCAAAGCCATTATTAAACGGGCTTATGAATGGGGCCATAAAGCGATTGCCATAACGGATCATGGAGTGGTACAGGCGTTTCCGGAGGCGAATCACTGCTTTGATGAATGGGGCGGTGTAGTTCCGAAAGATTCAGATTTTAAAGTGATTTATGGTATGGAAGCCTATCTTGTGGATGATCTGAAAGGAATTGTTCAAAACAGTAAAGGACAGTCTCTGATGGGAAAATATGTGGTCTTTGATATTGAGACTACCGGTTTTTCTGCTTTGTCTGATAAAATTATTGAAATCGGGGCAGTCAAAGTGGAGAATGGAAAGATCACAGGAAGATTTTCTGAATTTGTAAATCCACAGATCCCGATTCCGTTTCGCATTGAAAAACTGACCAGTATCAATGACAGTATGGTGGCAGGTGCGGAAACGATTGAAACTTTGCTGCCCCGTTTTGTGGAATTTTGTGAAGACGCGGTCATGGTCGCACACAATGCAGAATTTGATATGAGCTTTATTGAAAAAAACTGTAAAGACCTTGGGATTGCAACAGACTTTACATCTGTGGATACTGTGGGAATGGCACGGTTTCTTCTTCCGCAGCTGAACCGGTTTAAACTGGACACTGTAGCGAAAGCAGTGGGAGTTTCTCTGGATCATCATCACAGAGCTGTGGATGATGCAGAATGTACAGCACAAATTTTTCAGAAGTTTATAGAAATGTGCAAGGAAAGAGACATTGAGGATCTGAATGCATTAAATAAAGAGGGAGCAGTTTCTGTTCATTCGATTCAGAAAATGCCTACGTATCATGCCATTATTCTGGCAAAGAATGATACGGGGCGTGTGAATCTGTATCATCTGGTTTCCGATTCCCATCTTATTTATTATCACAGAAGACCAAGAGTGCCGAAAAGTCTTTATCTGAAATATCAGGAAGGGTTGATGATCGGTTCGGCCTGTGAGGCAGGAGAATTGTATCAGGCAGTATTAAATGGGAGACCGGAGCCGGAGATCGCAAGGCTGGTGAATTTCTATGACTACCTGGAAATTCAGCCCATTGGCAATAATGCGTTTATGCTTCGTGACGAGGATCGGACGGATATACAGACAGAAGACGATCTGCGGGAAATTAACCGTAAAATCGTGAAACTGGGGGAAATGTTCAATAAACCGGTAGTTGCTACCTGCGATGTGCATTTTCTGGATCCGGATGATGAGGTTTACCGACGGATCATTATGGCCGGAAAAGGATTTGATGATGCAGATCAGCAGGCACCTCTGTATCTGCATACGACAGAGGAGATGCTGCAGGAATTTTCTTATCTGGGAAATGAAAAAGCAGAAGAAATTGTAATTACCAATCCCAATAAGATTGCAGATATGGTAGAAAAAATTTCACCGATTCATAAGGGAAAATGTCCGCCTGTAATTGAGAATTCCGATGAAATGCTTCGGGAGATTTGTTATACAAAAGCCCATGAGATTTATGGAGAAAGCCTTCCCTCAGTCGTAGAGGAACGTCTGGAGCGGGAACTGAATTCTATTATTTCCAACGGTTATGCAGTTATGTATATGATTGCGCAAAAACTTGTGTGGAAGAGTAACAGTGATGGTTATCTGGTAGGATCCCGTGGATCGGTAGGCTCTTCTTTTGCCGCTACCATGTCAGGGATTACAGAGGTAAATCCTCTGAGTCCGCATTATTATTGTTCTTCCTGTCATTATTGTGACTTTGATTCGGAGGAAGTACGGGCGTATTCCGGTCGTGCAGGTTGTGACATGCCGGATAAGAATTGTCCGGTATGTGGAAAACCGTTGATCAAAGAAGGGTTTGATATTCCTTTTGAGACATTCCTTGGATTCAAGGGAGACAAGGAACCGGATATTGACTTAAACTTCTCAGGAGACTATCAGGGAAAGGCACACCGTTATGTAGAAGTTATTTTCGGTGCGGGTCAGACTTTTAAAGCAGGAACCATAGGAACCCTTGCAGAAAAGACGGCTTTTGGTTATGTGAAAAACTATTTTGAAGAAAGAGGAGACCGAAAGCGATACTGTGAAATCAACCGGATTGTTCAGGGGTGTACAGGAGTCAGGCGTACGACCGGACAACATCCGGGGGGAATTATTGTTCTCCCGATTGGTTGGGATATTGAAGAGTTTACACCGGTGCAACATCCGGCCAATGATATGACAAGCGATATTATTACGACACATTTTGATTATCACTCCATTGATTCTAATCTGTTGAAGCTGGATATTCTTGGACACGATGATCCAACAATGATTCGTATGCTGGAGGATCTGACGGGAATCAATGCCAGGGAGATTCCGCTGGACAGTAAAGAGGTGATGTCTCTTTTCAAAAATACGGATGCATTGGGAATCACACCGGATGAGATTCGAGGGTGTCCGCTTGGATGCCTTGGTATTCCGGAGTTTGGTACGGATTTTGCCATGCAGATGTTAATTGATGCCAATCCTACCTCTTTTTCGGATCTGGTTCGTATTTCCGGGCTGTCTCACGGAACGGATGTGTGGCTTGGAAATGCCCAGGATCTGATCAAATCAGGAACGGCGACTATTACCACCTGTATCTGTACACGAGATGATATTATGATTTATTTGATCAACAAAGGACTGGAACATGGGCAGGCATTTACGATTATGGAAAGTGTACGAAAAGGAAAAGGTTTGAAGCCGGATTGGATTGATGAGATGAAGGCGCATGGAGTGCCGGACTGGTATATTGAATCCTGTAAGAAGATTAAATATATGTTTCCGAAAGCCCATGCAGCAGCTTATGTTATGATGGGATGGAGAATTGCTTATTGTAAGATTTATTATCCGTTGGCTTATTATGCAGCTTATTTCAGTATCCGTGCAACTGCATTTTCCTATGAATTAATGTGTCAGGGAAAAGATAAACTGGAATATTTTATGGATGATTATGAAAAACGAAAAGATACATTGAGTAAGAAAGAACAGGATACTTATAAAGATATGAAAATCGTACAGGAGATGTATGCCAGAGGATTTGATTTTGTACCGATTGATATTTACAAAGCCAATGCCCATACCTTTCAGATTATGGACGGGAAACTGATGCCTGCTCTTGATACGATAGAAGGACTGGGAGACCGGGCAGCCGACGCTGTGGTTCTGGCTGCGGAAGACGGAGAATTTCTTTCAAAGGACGACTTCCGGAATCGTACAAAAGTCAGCAAGACAGTCATCGATTTGATGAGTGATCTGGGATTGTTCGGTGATCTTCCGGAATCCAATCAGATGTCATTGTTTGATTTTCAGTAAAATATTTGCAGATAGGAAGAAAAAAATTATGAATTACGAAGAAGCAAGAGCATTTTTAGATGAAGTGGGAAAAACAGGAAGTGTCCTGGGATTGGAAAGTATGAAGGAACTGTTAAAGCGGCTGGAAAATCCCCAGAATCAGTTGAAATTCATTCATATTTCCGGAACAAATGGAAAGGGATCGGAACTGGCATTTTTGTCAGAGATTCTCACAGAAGCGGGATATCGAACCGGAAGATATATCTCTCCTACGCTTTACTCCTATCGGGAGCGAATCCAGGTAGATGGAGAATGGATTGACCGGGAATCACTGGCACATTACGTAGCCGTTGTTAAAGAGGCAATAGAAGCAATAGAGGCAGACGGATTGTCTGTGCCGACGGTTTTTGAAGTGGAAACAGCAATCTCATTCCTGTATTTCTGCGACAAAAAATGTGATATTGTCATGTTGGAAACCGGTATGGGCGGAACATTGGATGCAACCAATGTAGTGAAGACAACGATTCTGGAGGTGATTGCCTCAATTGGAATGGACCATATGGGGTTTCTTGGAAATACATTAGGGGAAATTGCAGCAAATAAGGCAGGAATTATCAAACCGGATACCTGCGTGGTTTCTGCAAAGCAGGAGCCGGAGGCTGAGACAGTGATCAGACAGGTCAGTGAGCAGATGCATGCACAGCTGTCGATGGTAGATCCGGAACAATTATCAGAAGTACAATATGGTTATGAGAAACAGAGTTTTACTTACAAAAACTGGAAAAATGTGGAGATTACTCTGGCAGGTACTTATCAGATCGTAAATGCTGCCCTGGCGCTGGAAGCAGTAGAAGCTTTAAGAAAACTGGGATATGCTTTAAGCGAAGAACAAGTTCGAACGGGTATGAAACGGGCTACATGGAGAGGAAGATTCTCTGTGATTCATAAAAATCCCGTTGTAGTGATTGACGGGGCACACAATCCGGCAGCTGCAACTGTACTGAGAGCTTCTCTGGAAACCTATTTCAAAGGAAAGAAACTGTATTATATTTTCGGGGTATTTGCAGATAAAGATTATGAGAAAGTCATTGAAATTACGGCACCGCTGGCAGAACAGATTATTACCGTTCAGACACCGGATAATCCGAGGGCACTTCCGGCAGAAGAACTGAAATGTGCAGTGGAAAAAGTAAATCCAAAGGTTTCTTCTGCAAAAAACATAGAGGAAGCAGTAAAACGTACAATGGATGTAGTGAAAAAAGAAGATGTGATCGTTGCGTTTGGTTCTCTTTCTTTTTTGAGTCTTGTGGACCATGCAGTGAATGGATAAGAAAAGGAGTCTGCTGTCTGGCAGACTCCTTAAAAACGCTTATACAAGGGAGAGACTCTCTTTGATTGCAGAAAGCAGCTCACTATTTTTTTCCGGACTCATAATACAGAAACGGATGTAGCTGTTATCCAGAAACGGAAAAGTAGAGCAGTCTCGGATCATCAGGCCCTTCTTAATACAGTGTTCAAAGACCATTTCAGAGGTTATAGTTTCTTTCAGAATTTTCACCAGAATAAAATTTGTACAGGAAGGATAAACTTTTACCTGTTCAATTTGTGAGAGTTCTTTCATCATGCGTTCCCGTTCGGAAGTAATCAGTTTTTTCGTCTTTTCAATATACTCTTGATCGGAAAACATAATGCAGCCTGCAATTTCCGCAAGGCTGTTGATGGTCCATGGGTTTTTCTTGGTATTAATGTGTTTCAGAAGATCCGGGTTGCCGGTGACTGCATATCCCAGGCGAAGTCCCGGAGCGGCAAAGAACTTGGAAATTCCACGAAGGACGATCAGGTTCGTATAATTATTGGTAAGAGGAATCGAAGAAATCTTCCGTTCTGCAGGAGCAAACTCTTCGTAGGTCTCGTCTACCATAACGAAGGTTCCGTACTGCAGGGCAGTATCAAGAATCTTGCGCATTTCTTTTCGGCTGATGGCCGATGCAGTAGGATTGTTCGGGTTGCAGAGTACCAGAAGGTCAATCGTGTCATTTAATTTGCTGCAGAAATCATCTACATCCATCTGGAAATCATTTTCTTCGCGCAGAGGATAATAAAGAGTCTGTCCGCCTTCCAGAGAAATCTCCCGTTCGTATTCCGAATAGGTAGGTCCGAGGATCAGAGCCTTTTCCGGGTGGGTAGTCTGAATGAAAAGAGAGATTAACTCTGTGGAGCCATTTCCTACAATGATATTTTCAAATTGAGCACCTGTATAAGCACAGATACTCTTGCGAAGCTGTGTATACTCTCTGTCAGGATAGGATGTAATGGCATCTACATGTCTGGAAAGGGTATCCCGTAAAAGGGGAGAAATGCCAAGTGGATTTACATTGGCGGAAAAGCTGGTGATTGTTTCTTTTTTTATACCGTAAATTTCTTCGATCTTTTCCAGATCGCTTCCATGAAAATGGTCTTTGTGTTTTAGCATGATAACCTCCGATTCTGTCCGGACGGTTTGTCTTTTTCTGTCGTATGGTGTAGAGGGCAGAGGTTGCGTCCGGTGCATTTGTAGTGTATAATTCACATTATAGTCACAAAATGACAATTGTTCAATATTAATTATAGATAACAACGGGGTAGAATACATTGAAAAGAAGAATGGAACAGTTAATAAACGGAAGATTTGAATATGAAGTGCCCCAGCTCCTGCTTTCTGCAGAACGAATCGAAGAAAGCACAAAACCAGGGGAAAATATCAGAGGGGAACTGGTTCTTGCTGCAGAAGACGGAAGCCGTATCAAGGGAATTGCATATTCCAGTCATCGGCGTTTACTGCTTGGAAAAGAAAGATTTTCCGGAGAAAAGGTGACCATACCTTATGGGGCAGATGTAAAAGGCCTGAATCCGGGTGACTCTTTTTCCGGTGAGATTGTGTTTACAACCAGCATCGGAGAATATCGTCTGCCATTTCAGATTTCTGTACAAAAGTATCAGGTAAAGACATCTACAGGATCCATTCACGACCTGGATGCATTTACAAAGCTGGCGAAAGAAGATTTTCGGGAAGCGTACCACCTGTTTTTGGATGAATCGTTTCCGGAACTTCTGAAAAATGATCAGGATTTGCTGCCTTACTATTATGCAATGTCCTGTAATCCGGTTACCTGGCAGCACCTGGAAGAATTTCTTATAGGAATTGGCAGAAAAGAGCGCGTAGAACTGGAACTGGAAAAAGATTACCTGGAAATTTACGAGGTACAGAATTCTATGAAGGATGTGCTGCGTATCCACAGAAGTACCTGGGGATATCTGAAGGCATCCGTTACAGTAGAAGGAGATTTCCTGGAAGTTGAGAAAAAGCAGATCCGGGATGAGGATTTTATCGGAAGTGTCTACGATATGGAATACATTATCCGGAAAGAAAACCTTGGAAAAGGACGTAATTTCGGGCGTATCCGTATCCGTACCGTTTATGGGGAAAAGATTTACGAAGTAATGGCATCAAAGGCAGGAAAGATTCAGGTCAATGTAAATGCCTATGAGAAGAAAAAGAAACTGGAACTCATGCGGGCGCTGTTAGACTTCCGTATGAAAAAGATCAGTATGGAAAGCTGGGTGAAAAAATCAGATGCAATCCTGACAGAGCTTCGTGAGACTGGACATTTCACTACGGAATATCAACTGTTTCAGGTATATCTGTATGATCTTACCGGTGAAAAGGAGCGGGCAGAAGAAGAGCTGGAGAATCTGAAAGAAAACAGCAGAATTCAGAAGGAAGAAGAGCTGGAAGGGCTTTATCTGTATCTGTGTAACCGGATGGAGCAGAAGGAAGAACAGAAACATAAGATTCTTTTACGTATGCATCAATTATATCAGAGAAAAGAGGACAGTTTTCTTCTCTTGTATATTCTCCTGCAAATTGATAAGGAGGCAAGCCGGACGCCTTCCAGAATCATTTATTTGCTTGAAGAACAGTATCGTCTGGGATGCAGAAGTCCGTTTTTATATCTGGAGGCATGCAGGATTGCAGCAGAAGATGGAACGATGCTGCGCAGATTTGGAAGCTTTTCTCTTCAGGTGCTCCGATTTGCAAAAAAATATGACATTCTGAATGAGGAGATGGCATTTCGGGCTACAGATCTTTCCGGTCAGTTGAAAAATTTTTCGCAGCCTGTATATGAATTGCTTGCGTATATTTATGATAAATATCCTTCTACAGAAACTGTACGGGCAATCTGTGTACTGATCATGAAAGGGAATCCGAGAAAAAGTGAATATTTTCGCTGGTATGAACTTGCAGTACAAAAAGAATTAAAAATTACAAGACTGTATGAGTATTACATCGAAACTATGAGCAGAAATTATCAGAAAGTTCTGCCGCGGATGATACGGATGTATTTCAGTTATAATAATACCCTTAGCGATACAAAGAAGGCATTTGTATACAGCAATGTCATCCGGAATAAAGAATTAGATAAAGCCACTTATCAGAGTTACAGAAGCAGTATGGAACAGTTTGCCTGTGAAAAACTCAAAGAGGGAAGAATGAATGAAGATTTTGCAGTAGTTTATCAGGAATTTTGTATGGATTCCAGAGAAGATTCTGTGAGACGTGCCCTTGCCAGGGTCTTGTTTACCCATAGACTTTACTGCGATGATCCCAAGATCCGAAAAGTCATTGTGCGCCATGCAGCTCTGAAAGAAGAACAGGTTTATACCTGTAATGACAAAGTGGCATACATTTCCGTTTATACACCGGATGCCCGGATTGTATTTGAGGATGACCACCAGAGACGCTATATTCAGACCGTTGATTATAATCTGCAGCCTCTGATTGAGCGGAAAGAACTGGCAGAAAGATCTGTTCGGGAGGGATATGTGACTCCTGGACTGCTTCTTTATATATGCGGAGAATTGAAAAATGAGAATCCAATTACCAGAAGCAATATTTACTGTTTCCAGGATGCAGCACAGGAAGAAGCGTTTTCAGAAGCTTACAGACAGAGAATCCGCAGACGGCTGCTTCTGTTCTATCAGGAAAATATGGACAATGAAAATCTAAGAGATTCTTTACAGCAGATGGATTTTCACAGTTTTGCAAAAGTCAATAAAGGACTTCTGATCACCATTCTGATCAAACAGAAAATGTATGTGGGAGCTTATGACCTGTTATGCGAATATGGGTATGAAGGAATTTCGGTATGTGATCTTCTGAAGCTTTGCAGCCGTATGATTTTGAATCTGGAATTTGAATATGAAGAGGAACTGTTGCTTCTTGCTTATTATATTTTTCAAGAAGGTACGTATGATGAGGTGATTCTCACATATCTGGCAAAATATTTTGAAGGCCCGGTAGATGCCATGATCGAGGTATGGAAGCGGGCTATGGGATTTTCCATAGAGGCTTATGGGCTTGAAGAGGATATCCTGACTTATAGTATGTTTGGTCGGAGTTATACAGCAGAAGGAGCAGCTGTACTGCAGGAATATATTCGGCAAAAAGGGCAGGAAAAAGTGATTATGGCTTATCTGACTTTTGAAGCTTTCGGATATTTCATTGGACAGAAAGAAACAGATGCATTTATCTTCCAGTCGATTGAGAAGATACGGAAAGCAAACTGGGAACATGATATCATTTGTGATCTTGCGCTTCTTAAATTTTATGAAGAACAAAATGTCTGGAAGGAAGAGCAGATGGAAACAGCAAGGCAAATTCTCGGCTGCTGTGAAAAAGCAGGTCTGAAGTTTGCATTCTATCAGAAAATGCCAAAGACATTGCTTCAGAGTATCCAGAAAGAGGACAAAGTTTTTGTGGAGTGCAGAGCGGGAAATTGTGCAAAGGTTACGTTATGCTATCGGATTACTTCCATGAACAGAGAGTCCTCTGAATATAAGAGTGAACTGTTGAATCATTTGTATTATGGTATTTTTAACAAAGAATTTATTCTGTTTTATGGAGAAGTCCTTCAGTATTATTTTATTATAGAAGAAAAGGGAGAAGAAAGGCGGACAAAAGAGAAGACATTGATCGTACCGTCCAATTGCCAACCGGGTGAAACAAAATACCAGATGATCAATTGCATGCTGGCTGCAAGACAGCAGGGAAGAGAAGAGGAGCTGAAAAAAGCCATCGAGCGATATGAACAGTTGGATATCTGGACTTCTTCTCTTTTTCAACTGATGGAATAGGAGGTGGAGAAGGGCATGAATGAGACACGAAATATTATTGCAAGTCTGGAATTTGGAAGAGAAGTATCTCAGATTTGTTATTACGACAGAAAAGAAAAAACACCCGTTTCCCTTTCCGTAAAAACAGGAAGCAATCTGTATACGTTTCCTACTATGTTGTCCAAGCGGCCAAAAGCAGAGGTCTGGCATTTTGGACTGGAAGCCAGTTATTTTTCCAGACATGAAGGCGAAATTCCGGTAGAGAACCTTATGGAGTTATGCATGAAGGGAGAACCGGTAGAGATTGACGGGGGATATTACCGGACAGAGGAACTTCTGGAAATTTTTCTGAGAGGATGTCTGTCTATGCTTGGAATCGCAGATGCACCAAGGCAGATTCGTGCAGTTATGATTACAGTGCCGGAACTGAACCGGGTACTGGTACGTAAGATTCAGAGGGTATGCAGTCGCATGAAGTTTTCAAGTGGTCAGGTGATGATACAGGATTATGATGAAAGCTTTTACTATTATGCTATGTGCACAAGGCGCGATAACGGGAATCGGATGACAGGATTATTTGCTTTTGATGAAAATCAGGTTACTTTTTCCAGAATGTGCATTGATACAGGTAAGAAGCCGCTTCTGGTACAGGTAGAGAAAGGAAACACGGTGACACTGTCGGAGGATCCGGAGCAGAGAGATACGGAGTTTTGTCAGTTTATTACAGACTCCTGTGGGAATGATGTTTACTCCAGCATTTATCTGGTAGGGGAGGGATTTGCCAAAGACTGGGCTGTCCGTTCGATTCCTCTTCTCTGTAAAAATCAGAGACATGTCTATTACGGAAATAATCTGTATGTGAGAGGTGCCTGTCTTGCAGCTGTGGAAAGAAGTGAAGGTTCTGTTTTAAATGGTTATCTGTATGTGGGAAATGCGCTGGTGAAACATCATGTGAGCATGGAAGTGAATATACAGGGAAAAGACCAGCGTTATACAGTAGCAGAAGCAGGGAAAAACTGGTATGAAACAGAAAACAAATTTGAAATGATTCTGGATAACACAGAAGAACTGGAATTTCTCATACAGCCTATGGAAGGCGGAGAAGAGACCAGATATGTGATGAAGCTGCCTGGACTTCCAAAACGTCCGCCGAAAACTACAAGGCTGCGGATTCATGTGATGTATGAGTCTGCCACAGTCTGTGTGATTCTGGTGCAGGATCTGGGATTTGGAGAAATGTTCCCGTCCAGCGGACTGATCTGGACAGAACGGGCGTCATGGTAGGAGGGAGTATATGAGCAGTTATATATTATGTCAGATAAAAAGGGCCTCACTGCCGTTTTATATTAAAAATATCAGTATGAATATCTACAGCATCGAAGAGTTGTGTTATTACCTGTATCATAACATTTATCTGCTGGATGAGACCATTATCAATGAGCATCTCTGCGACTGGCTGAAAAAAGAACTCGGGCTGAACCGGCTTTATCAGAAACTTTATCGGATTCTGGAGGATGAAAGAGGAACCGGCGATTTTATTCTTGCCATATTCCGGGAAATTAATTATCTGTCCCATGAAGAATTCCGAAAAATGAACGAAGAGCTGGTGCTGCTTGAGCAGCAGCCGGATACTGTGCGTAAAAAGAAAAAAGGCGATTATCTGGTAAACAATAAAATGTATGTAAATGCAATCCGCATGTACGAAGATGCTCTGGTATCCACAGAGACAGACAATATGGGAATCCAGTTTGCAGGTGAGATTTATAATAATATGGGATATGCATATTTGAAATTGTTTCAGATGGAAGAAGCAAAGAATTGTTTCAAAAAAGCATATGAAAAGCTGCATACCCATCAGATTTTGAAGGAATATCTTTCGGTCTGTCGTATGGTTATGTCAGACGAGGAATGGAAAGCAGAAGGGGGCAGGCTTGGGGTTGACCCGGCAGTGCTGCGGGAAATTGAAGAAGATTTTGAAAAAACCAGACCTTCTGTGGGCGAGAAAATGCCAGAAGAAATCGATGAAATGCTGCAGGAACTTACGAGAGAATATCACAGAAGCACGGGATTTTAGGCTTGTTTTTTAACAGATCCTGTTATATAATCCAGATGTCGCAGGTGCGCCGAAAGCGGCCTGTGTGCATGAAGAAGCCAGAATAAGAAGAGGAGAATTTAAAATGAGTACAGACAGATATCAGAGTCCATTATCCGAACGTTATGCAAGCAAAGAAATGCAGTATATCTTTTCCCCAGATATGAAATTCCGTACCTGGAGAAAACTCTGGATTGCACTTGCGGAAACAGAAAAAGAGCTGGGACTGAATATTACACAGGAACAGATTGATGAATTAAAAGCGCATGCAGATGACATTAATTATGATGTGGCAAAAGAGCGCGAAAAACAGGTACGTCATGATGTTATGTCCCATGTATATGCTTATGGTGTACAGTGCCCGAAAGCAAAGGGAATCATTCACCTGGGTGCTACTTCCTGTTATGTAGGTGACAACACCGATATCATCGTTATGACAGAAGCACTGAAACTGGTAAAGAAGAAACTGATTAATGTAATTGCAGAACTGGCAAAATTTGCAGAAGCAAACAAAGCGCTTCCAACTCTGGCATTTACACATTTCCAGCCGGCACAGCCTACAACTGTCGGAAAAAGAGCAACTCTGTGGATGCAGGAATTTATGCTTGATCTGGAAGATCTGAATTATGTACTGAGTACGATGAAGCTCCTTGGTTCAAAAGGTACTACAGGTACACAGGCAAGTTTCCTGGAACTGTTTGACGGGGATCAGGAAACCATTGACAAGATTGATCCGATGATTGCCGAAAAGATGGGATTCAAAGAATGTTATCCGGTATCCGGTCAGACTTACTCCAGAAAAGTAGATACAAGAGTTCTGAATGTTCTGGCAGGCATTGCGGCAAGTGCTCATAAATTCTCCAATGATATCCGTCTGCTTCAGCATTTGAAAGAAGTAGAAGAACCATTTGAAAAGAGCCAGATCGGTTCCTCTGCAATGGCATATAAGAGAAACCCGATGAGAAGTGAGAGAATTGCTTCTCTGTCCCGTTTTGTTATGGTAGATGCCATGAATCCGGCGATTACTTCCGCAACACAGTGGTTTGAAAGAACACTGGATGATTCTGCAAACAAACGTCTTTCTGTTCCGGAAGGTTTCCTGGCAATTGACGGTATCCTGGATCTGTGCCTGAACGTAGTAGACGGACTGGTTGTATATCCGAAAGTAATTGAAAAACGTCTGAGAAGCGAATTGCCTTTCATGGCAACCGAAAATATTATGATGGACGCTGTAAAAGCAGGTGGAGACCGTCAGGAGCTGCATGAAAGAATCCGTGAGCTTTCTATGGAAGCAGGAAGAAATGTAAAGGTAGAAGGAAAAGAAAACAACCTTCTTGAACTGATTGCAGCAGATCCGGCATTTAATATGAGTCTGGAAGATCTGCAGAAGACCATGGATCCGTCCAAATATACAGGACGTGCAGAAGTTCAGGTAGAAGCATTCCTGAAAAATGTCATTCAGCCTATGCTGGAAGAGAATAAAGACATTCTGGGAATGACTGCCGAAATTAACGTTTAATAAAAACAAAATACACAAGGGGGATTTTTATGAGAGAAAGGAAAGGAAACCCATGGGCACTTCTGCCTATTGGAGTATTTCTTCTTATCTTCATTGGTGCAGGTATTCTCTTTCGGGATTTTTACAGCATGCCTGCAATTGTGGGATTTTTAATCGCACTGGTGGTAGCATTTGTGCAAAATCGAAAGGTTGGATTTCAGGAAAAAGTTGCGATTATCTCCAAGGGAATCGGGGATGAAAATATTGTTACGATGTGTCTGATCTTTCTGGCAGCCGGTGCTTTTTCCGGTGCAGTCCGGGCAGCCGGAGGTGTGGAAAGTACGGTAAATCTTGGACTTTCTATCATACCGCCTTCCGTTGCTGTAGTTGGTCTGTTTATTATCGGCTGTTTTATTTCCGTGTCTATGGGAACCAGTGTGGGAACGATTACTGCAATGGCACCGATCGGTGTGGGAATCGCAGAGAAAACAGGAATCGGACTTCCCATATGCATGGGAGCCATTGTATGTGGTGCTATGTTTGGAGACAATTTATCCATGATTTCCGATACAACCATTGCCGCAGTGCGGACACAGGGTTGTGAGATGAAAGATAAATTTCGGGAAAATTTCCTGATTGTACTTCCGGCAGCGATTATTACCGGCATCCTGTTTTTCCTGATCACACGGGGAAATATGGCTTCCATTGAAGGCGGACTGGACTATCAGCTGGTTCGTGTCCTTCCTTATCTGGTCGTGCTGGCAGGCGCGCTTATTGGAATCAATGTCTTTCTGGTTTTGATTGCAGGTACGGTATTATCTCTGATTGTGGGAATCGGAACCGGTGCTTTTCAGATCAGTGAAATGTTCCAGAAAATGGGAGAGGGCGTTACCAGTATGTATGATATCACGGTAATTTCTATTATTGTGGCAGCGATTGTTGCACTGGTAAAAGAATATGGCGGTATTGAATATATTCTGAACGTAATCAAAAAGAGAATCAGCGGTTCCAAAGGAGGAGAATTTGGAATTTCTCTTCTGGTGCTGCTTGTAGATTGCTGTACGGCAAATAATACAGTGGCCATTGTTATGGCAGGCCCGATCGCAAAAGAAATCAGTGAAGAGTTCCATGTTTCTCCAAAAAGAAGTGCTTCTCTTCTGGATATTTTCGGTTCAGTAGGACAGGGACTGATTCCATATGGTGCTCAGCTTCTGGCAGCAGCCGGTCTGGCAGGTATTACACCAGTTGCAATTATGCCATATCTGTACTATCCCATTCTTATGGGAATTTCGGCCGTGTGTTTTATTCTGTTCCGAAAGAGAAACTAAGAGAAGCAGGTAAAATTGTGCTGAATTTTAAAATAGAACTTTATTTATTACTGAAAATGTAGTATGATACATGAGTACGAATAACACTTTAGGAGGAATGTAAAATGGTAAAAGCAGTAGTAGGGGCTAACTGGGGAGATGAAGGTAAAGGCAAAATTACCGACATGCTGGCTCAGGAATCCGATATTATCGTAAGATTCCAGGGCGGCGCCAATGCAGGCCATACAATTGTGAATAATTATGGAAAATTTGCGCTTCATACCCTTCCGTCCGGTGTGTTCTATGATCACACTACCAGCGTCATCGGAAACGGTGTAGCGCTCAACATCCCGGTACTGTTTAGAGAGATTCAGTCAATTGTGGACAAGGGCGTGCCAATGCCGAAAATCAAGGTTTCTGACAGGGCGCAGATGGTAATGTCTTACCATATCAAATTTGATGAGTATGAAGAAGAACGTCTGGCAGGAAAATCTTTTGGTTCCACGAAATCAGGAATCGCACCGTTTTATTCAGATAAATATGCAAAAATCGGTTTCCAGGTAAGCGAACTCTTTATGGAAGAGGAAGCACTTCGTGAGAAAGTGGTTCGTGTCTGTGAAACAAAGAATGTCATTCTGGAACATTTGTATCACAAACCATTATTGAATCCGGATGATATTATGAACGAACTGAAAGAATACAGAGAAATGGTAGCACCTTATGTATGCGATGTTTCTCTCTATCTGTGGAATGCGTTAAAAGAAGGCAAAGAAGTACTGCTGGAAGGCCAGCTGGGATCTTTAAAAGACCCGGATCATGGTATTTATCCAATGGTTACCTCTTCTTCTACTCTGGCTGCATATGGAGCAGTAGGAGCAGGTCTGCCTCCTTATGAAATTAAAAAGATCATCACTGTCTGCAAGGCATATTCCAGCGCAGTCGGAGCCGGTGCATTTGTATCTGAAATCTTCGGAGAAGAAGCAGATGAACTGAGAAGACGCGGCGGCGATGGCGGTGAATTCGGAGCAACCACCGGACGTCCAAGACGTATGGGATGGTTTGACTGTGTTGCTTCCAAATACGGATGCCGTATGCAGGGTACTACCGATGTAGCATTTACCGTACTGGATGTACTTGGATATCTGGAAGAGATTCCGGTATGTGTTGCATATGATATTGATGGGGAAATCACCACAGAATTCCCGACAACTGCATTACTGGAAAAAGCAAAACCGGTAATTGAAACATTGCCAGGATGGAACTGTGATATCCGTGGAATCAAAAAATATGAAGATTTACCGGAAAACTGCAGAAAATACATTGAATTTGTAGAAGAAAAGATTGGATTCCCGATCACTATGATCTCTAACGGACCAAGCAGAGAAGATATCATTTACAGATAATTGTGCGTAAGAAAAGCCCATGTCAATCATTGATTGATGTGGGCTTTTTTTAAAATTTATTTTGTTTTTTACACCAGTTTTTTACCAGTAAGCATTTCGTAGCTCTGCAGATATTTTTCAATTGTTTTATCTACGATTTCCTGTGGCAGCGTCCAGTCGTTGTCTGGATTTGCTTTCAGCCAGTCGCGTGCAAACTGTTTGTCAAAGGATGGCTGACCATGTCCTGGTTCATAACCGTCTGCAGGCCAGAAACGGGAGCTGTCCGGTGTAAGCATTTCATCACCGATGACTACGTTGCCTTCTTCATCGAGACCAAATTCAAATTTTGTATCAGCAATAATGATTCCTTTGCTCAGTGCGTATTCTGCACATTTTTTATAGAGTGCGATTGTGCAGTCACGAAGTTTTTCTGCATATTCCTGACCTTTGCCCGGGAAATATTTTTCCAGATGAGCAATGCTCTGTTCAAAGGAGATGTTTTCATCGTGATCACCGATTTCCGCTTTTGTAGATGGAGTATAAATCGGTTCCGGCAGTTTGTCGGATTCTTTCAGACCTTCCGGCAACTCGATTCCACATACTTTACCGGTTTTTTTATAGCTTTCCCAACCACTTCCTGTAATGTAACCACGTACAATACATTCGATTGGAAGCATTTCCAGTTTGCGGCACATCATGCTGTTTCCATCAAATTTTTCCTGCTGGAAAAATTCCGGCATATCTTTTACATCTACGGAAATCATATGGTTTGGCAGAATATCTTCTGTCAGATCAAACCAGAATTTTGACATCTGAGTAAGTACCGTACCTTTTTTGGTAACTTCGTTATTCAGAATTACGTCAAAGCAGCTGATGCGGTCTGTTGCAACCATGATCAGGCTATCTCCATTGTCATAGATTTCGCGTACTTTACCTTCTTTAATTGGTTTTAATTCCTGCATCTTAGGCACCTCAATCTTATTTAATTTATAGTTTTCTTTGCGTTGTCATTACAGTAACACTATTTGTAGTTTTTTGTCAAGATATATACAGAAGAACTATCTGCATTTCAGCGGCTTTTTCTGGTATAATAGCAAGATAGATTACAGGCAGAGATCTGTGCGCTGTTCTTCCAGAATATCCAGTATGGTTTCTTCCCATACATGCTGATTTTCCCGATAAATTCTTTTGTAAGCAGAAGGGGGCAGAGGCGACTCTGACCTGCCGATTTCTATCGTGAGACTGGGAATTCCTTTTTTCAGCAGTGCCCAGTCTTTATATCCGGCAGGATCGAGTTCTTCATAATCATCATCCGGGGTATAACCGGTAATATTGCCAATTCGTTTGGCAAAATTTTTTGTTTGTTGGGCAAGTGCACCCTTCTGTCCGAAAGACCAGTAGATCACTGAACCGGAAGAATGATAGCTGATCGTTCGGGCAAAATTTTCTTTTTCTGTCAATTCAACCAGTGCCCGGGCTTCCGCTGTGCATCCGGGAGCACTTCCTTTATAGCGTTCGCTGGACGGCCGCTCCATTCCGTCAGAATAGGTTTCCCATAAAGCATCAAAATTCCGGTTCACATCAATCCCTTGCGCATTTGCCTTCCAGTATCGGAAATATTTCTTCCAGGGCATTCTTGCCCGATCCTTTCCTGCGATTGCCCAAACCTGTTTCCGGACTTCTTCTTTTTGCATGGCATCCGGGCCCATCTGGCTGATTGTTACACCGTCGGGATTGACCATCGGGATGACATGGATGGTACAGATTTGAGACATTTCTTCATAGGAAATTCCTTTGTAGCTTTGTTTCTGAAGAAGCGCACGGGCATAATCCGCAGTCTGATCCATAACCAGCTGACAAGTCATATATTCTCTTCCGTGGATTCCTGCAAAAATCAGAATTTGATTCCTGGCATTGGCTGCTCCAATCCGCAGATGAAAGATTTCCCGCCCGTCTATCGTCCTTCCAATGGTATTTATCTGTACAATATCCTCAAAAATCCTTTGATAAATATGTAAATCATTTTTCATTTCCTGATAAGAATAGCCTGAGAATTGTAGAATCTGTCGATTTTCTCCTATATTTAGAGCATTAATGTCCATTGACGGATACCTCTAAAATTATTATAATTAAAGATATTCATTGGGAGGAAGAATAAGAAGTGAAGAAGCTTAAACAAATACTTGCAATCACTGGCATAATCGTGCTTCTTGGCATATATGTTCTTGCCTTTGTGTTTGCATTGATCAAAAGTCCGGGTGCCGAATCGATGCTGATGGCAGCCTTGTATTCTACGGTGATTGTGCCGGTACTTCTGTATGCCATTCTTCTGGTATACAAATGGACAAAAGAAACGGACGGAATCGAAAAAATCGATTCAGAAAAAGCAGCTGTCAATACGATTATCTTTGATCTTGGAAAGGTTCTTGTGGATTACGACTGGAAGAAATATCTGAAAAGTCTGCATTATGATGAAGCGTCTATTCAGGCAGTGGGAGATGCTATGTTTGCCAGCAAAGACTGGGTGGAGGCAGACCGGGGTGTCAGAAATGAAGAAGAAATTCTTCAGTCCTTTATCGACAATGATCCGGAATATGAAAAGGAAATACGAAATGCGTTTGAGGATATGGGATTTACCATTCATACCTTTTCCTATACCAGGATCTGGTTGAAATATTTAAAGAAAAGAGGATATAAAATTTATTATCTGTCGAATTTTTCAAAACCGCTGTATGACAGATGCAAGGAGGAACTGTCTTTCCTTGATCTTATGGATGGAGGGTATATGTCCTGGCAGGTAAAAATGTTGAAACCGGAACCGGAATTTTACCAGAAACTTCTGAAGGATTTTAAAATCGATCCGGCAAAAGCGGTATTTCTGGATGATGTGTTGGATAATATCGCGGAAGCCAGAATACAGGGAATCAATGCAGTTCACTTTAAAGGAAAAAAAGAGGCAGTTCAGACATTGCAAGAGGAATTTGGTGTATCTTAACAGGAAAAGGCAGATTACAGAAAGAACCTATTTGTGCACTTTGCGGGACTTTTTATTATGTGTCAAACTACCGAAGCCATACAGTGAAAAAGTAAGAAACGGATAATAAAAAATAACTGAGAAAAAGAATCTTCGGAATATAATTTCCGGGGGTTCTTTTTGTTGATTTCTGAAAAACATTTCGTTATAATAGGTACAGAATATTCCTAGGATAATAAAACGAACAAAAGAGAGTGCGGGGGAAGAAAGATGCTTGTAGTTATGAAATTTGGCGGCAGTTCTGTGGCAGATCTGGATAAGATCAGAAATGTGGCAGAGCGCTGTATCAGAAAATGGAAAGAAGGGAATCGGGTAGTTGTAGTTCTTTCAGCCATGGGAAAAACTACAGACCGTCTGCTTGCACAGGCAGGAGAAATCAGCAAGATGCCTTCCAGACGTGAAATGGATATGCTTCTGGCAACCGGAGAGCAGGTTTCCGTTTCTCTTATGGCTATGACTATGATTCAGATGGGTGTGACAGCGATTTCACTGAATGCGTGGCAGGTACCTATGTATACCAATTCTACTTACCAGAATGCAAAACTGAAACGGATTGATTGTGAACGAATCCGCAAGGAGCTGGATTCCAATAAGATTGTAGTAGTGACCGGATTTCAGGGAGTCAATAAATATGATGATATTACAACCCTTGGAAGAGGAGGTTCCGATACAACAGCAGTGGCACTTGCAGCAGCACTCCATGCAGATTTGTGTGAAATCTACACAGATGTGGACGGTGTCTATACCGCAGATCCCCGGATTGTACCAAATGCGAGAAAGATGCCGGAAGTAACGTACGAGGAAATGCTGGAATTTGCTTCCCTTGGAGCAAAAGTCCTGCATAATCGCTGCGTGGAAATGGCAAGGCGTTATAATGTAAAACTGGTGGTAAAATCCAGTATGTGTGAAGCAGAAGGAACTGTGGTAAAGGAGAAAACAAAAATGGAGAAGATGCTTATAAGCGGCGTTGCCGGTGATAAAAATATTGCAAAAATTACAGTTGCAGGTATGAAGGATGATCCGGAAAGTACCTTCCGCCTGTTGAATCTGTTGTCCAGTAAAGGGGTGAATATCGATGTTATGATTCAGTCTCTGGAAAAAGACGGAACGAAAACATTGACCTTTACAGTGGCGAAACCGGATATGATCATGACAGAAGAATTGCTGAAAAATGAAGGCGAAATTCTTGGAAATGTTAATATCAAATGCAAAGAAGATGTAGCAAAGGTTTCCGTGGTAGGAGCAGGCGTGAGTTCCAATCCGGGAGTAGCTGCCAAGATGTTCGAGGCACTTTCCAATGCAGGAATCAATACCAATATGGTGACGACATCGGAAATCCGTATTACAGCAGTGATTAAAGAAGCAGAACTGGAACTTGCCATGCGGGCAGTACATGACCGGTTTGCAGCAGAATGGGAATAAACCTGGTATAAAATTAACCCCCTGCTGTCGGTGGGCTTCTTCCGGCAACAGGGGGTTTTCAAAGGGGAGGATAAGTATTTCTACTTTCTCTTTGGTGTACTTATAGTATGACCGGAAGATGGAAAAGTATACAAAAAGATTGAAAAATTTTATGGTTTCGTATATACTATATCTGTCAGGCGTTTGGCGCCCCAAAATACGAAATTAAGTAAAAGGTGGTAAAGATATATGGCATTATTACAGAAATGGAGAGACGTTGCATACTCTCAGGAAGCAGACAGAGGACAGCTCCAGAAATTCTGGACCAATTATTTCCTGATTGAAAAAGGAATCTATGAAAAACTTCTGACTAATCCCGATGAAGTTGTAAGAGGTACCGTAAAAGAACTGGCTGATAAATACGAAGTGGAAGTTATGACTATGGTTGGTTTCCTGGATGGAATCAATGACAGTCTGAAAGTGCAGAACCCGATTGAAGAAATGGAAGAAGATACCGTTGTAAATCTGGGATTCGATAAAGAACTTCTCTATAAAAACATGGTAGATGCAAAAGCTGACTGGCTTTATGAACTTCCTCAGTGGAATGAGATCTTCACAGAAGAAAAGAGAAAAGAACTGTATATGGAACAGAAAAAATCCGGTACAGTTGTAAAAGGTCCAAAAATCGGACGGAATGATCCATGTCCATGCGGAAGCGGCAAGAAATATAAACACTGCTGTGGAAGAAATAAATAAGAACTTTAGAAGGCGGCATGGTTCCGCCTTCTTTTCATATAAGAAAACATTGGAGGTAAGAGGTGAAAAGGATGGAACTGGTTTTCGTGATTCTGGGAAGTCTGTGTATCCTGTATTTTGCAGGAATTGTATTATATGCAGGTCTTTCGTCTTTGTTTCCCTGCATTTGGGCAGCTGGAGGTCTTTTCTTCTACGGCCTGGCTTTGCTTCTGCATTTTCGCGAAAAGTTTTCTTTTCTTGCAGCATTTGAAATGCCTGTTTTTATTCAATATATTCTGGGCTTTGGGATAGGGATTCTGCTGATTCTGTTTCTGGCAGTGGAAGGCTGTATACTTTCCGGAATGCTGCGCGAACCTTCCAAAGATCTTGATTATATCATTGTTCTGGGAGCACAGGTAAACGGAAACCGTTTAAGTAATTCTCTGCTTCTGCGTCTTGAGAGAGCAGAGAAATATCTGGAAGAAAATCTGGATACAAAAGCAGTGCTTTCCGGAGGAAAAGGGAAGGGAGAAAATATCTCAGAAGCACAGGCCATGTATGCATATCTTGAGAAACATGGAATCTCACAGGACAGACTGATTCTGGAAGACAAATCTGTGAATACCAACGAAAACCTGAAGTTTTCTCTGGAAATCCTGGATCAGAGAGAAAAAGGAAAAGCCAGAGAAAAAACTATAGGAATTGTTACAAACGGGTTTCATATATACAGGGGTGTTTCCATTGGAAAAAAACAGGGATGTACACATCTGGAAGGAGTTCCGGCAAAGAGCAACCGATTTTTGCAGGTGAATTATCTGGTAAGAGAATTTTTTGGGATTTTAAAAGATAAGGCAGTTGGAAATATCTGATATAGGTGATTGGAGGAAAAATTATGTTTGATTATTTTGGAGGAAGTCTTGGATTACTTCCATTTACAAAACACAGAAAAAGTCGTGCAATCAATGCGGAAAACCCTACCGGTGAAAAAGGAAAGGGAGGTATGGCATCCAGTCCTCTTGGACCATCCAGAAAAGGAAGTCCCTGTCTTCGCGATATTCCGGCAGGTGCGACAGTTACACTTGGAGAAATTGAAGGATCGGGAGCGATTAATCATATCTGGATCACAGTGACAGATAAGACAACGGAAGCAGATTGTTTTGTGCTCAGAGATCTCGTTATCCGCATGTATTGGGATGATGAAGAAGAACCTTCCGTAGAAAGTCCGCTGGGAGATTTCTTCTGTTGTGGATTCGGAAGGGAATGTATTGTGAATTCGATTCCTGTTGTAGCAGTTCCAAGCCGCGGATTAAATTGCTATTTCCAGATGCCTTTTAAAAAAAGAGCCAGAATTACACTGGAAAATCAACACGCAAATCCCATACCGGCATTTTTTTATCAGATTGATTACTGTCTCTATGAAGAAATGCTTCCGGATGATGTTGCATATTTTCATGCCCAGTGGAAACGGGAAAAGATTACACAACTTCAGAAAGATTATGTGATTCTTGATGGTGTAAAGGGAAAAGGACACTATGTGGGAACCTATATGGCTTTAACCACACTGGAGCGTTACTGGTGGGGAGAAGGAGAAATCAAGTTCTATATTGACGGAGATGAAGAGTACCCTACTATTTGTGGAACTGGTACGGAAGATTATTTCGGAGGTTCCTGGAGTTTTGCAAAACAGGTAGACGGAAAAACAGTGGAGCAGAATTACTGCACACCATATATGGGATATCCGTATTATTCTTCTCATGATGAGGCAATTCATAATTTATATCACAATGATGACTGTATGCCTATGCGAGGTTTTTACAGATGGCATATACAGGATCCCATCTGCTTTGATGAAGATCTGAAAGTCACTATTCAGCAGATTGGTGTGGGCTACAGGGGACTGTTTGAACGGCAGGATGATGTGGCAAGCGTAGCTTACTGGTATCAGTCAGAGCCACACAATTCTTTTTCACCGCTTCTTAAAAAAGAAGATCGGTGGCCAAGATAAAGGAGAAAGTTTTGAAAAAATATGTGTTGGGAATCGCAAAAGGCCGGCTGAAAGTGGGAGAAACTCTTCTTACAGTGCGGCAGTGAATTGGTATGAAGAAATCAAAAATTCGCAGTTGACAAATTAAATTCTGCGGCTATAATGAAGGTAGATTCATAAAATAACACGATGACGAGACGAGTAGAATGTGGAAGGTCCCAGAGAGGGCTGCATATGCTGAGAGCAGCCTGTCACGGAAGCATTTGAAAACTACCTCCGAGTGACCCCAATCCGGTCCGGTGATTCCGTTATAATCATGAATGAAGTGGTGAACCGGTTTTCTTGTAAAAGTGTTTATGAGAAAACAGTAGAGCAAAGAGGGTGGAACCGCGAGTAATTGATGATTACCCGTCCCTTGCAGTCAGAAACGGCTGTAAGGAGCGGTTTTTTTGTTGCATGATTTCTGTTTCTGAAAGCAGTGTCTGACTGGCAACTTAAAAATAAACATTCATTTAGCAAAAAGGAGAACGAAAGAACATGATTATCACATTAAAAGACGGTTCAACAAAAGAGTATGCAGAAGCAAAAGCAGTCATTGATATTGCATATGATATCAGCGAAGGACTGGCTCGTGCAGCCTGTGCAGGTGAAGTAAACGGAGAAGTTGTAGATTTGAGAACCGTAGTAGACAGTGACTGTGAAGTAAATATTCTCACTGCAAAAGATGAGAAAGGACTGGCAGCACTGCGTCATACCGCATCTCATATCCTGGCAGAAGCAGTACAGACGCTGTATCCGGAAGCAAAAGTTGCAATTGGTCCCTCCATTGACACAGGTTTTTATTATGATTTTGAATGTGCACCTTTTTCCAGAGAGGATCTGGATGCAATTGAAAAGGAAATGAAAAAAATCATTAAAAAAGGTGCAAAAATTGAACGTTATACAAAATCCAGAGAAGAAGCCATTGCTTTCTTCCAGGAGAAAAATGAACCATATAAAGTAGAGTTGATTGAAGATCTGCCGGAAGGTGCGGAGATTTCCTTCTATTCTCAGGGAGACTGGGTGGATTTGTGTGCAGGTCCTCATCTGATGAGTACAAAAGGCGTGAAAGCATTTAAACTTCTTTCTTCTTCCGGTGCCTACTGGAGAGGAAGCGAAAAGAACCAGATGCTGACCCGTGTATATGGTACTGCATATAGCACAAAAGATGAATTAAAAGAACATCTGGAACGTATGGAAGAAGCGAAAAAACGTGACCACAATAAACTGGGACGTGAAATGAAACTCTTCACGACGGTCGATGTGATCGGTCAGGGACTTCCGCTGATCATGCCAAAAGGTGTGATTATGATGCAGGAGCTTCAGAGATGGATTGAAGATGAAGAAGCCAAGAGAGGCTATATCCGCACAAAAACACCACTCATGGCAAAAAATGATCTGTATAAGATTTCCGGACACTGGGATCATTATAAAGAAGGGATGTTTGTACTGGGAGATGAAGAAAAAGACAAAGAAGTATTTGCACTTCGTCCGATGACCTGTCCATTCCAGTATTATGTATACAAAGCAGAACAGCACAGCTATCGTGATCTGCCTCTGCGTTATGGTGAGACATCTACGTTGTTCCGTAATGAAGATTCCGGAGAAATGCATGGTCTTACTCGTGTACGTCAGTTTACGATTTCAGAGGGGCATCTGATCGTAAGACCGGATCAGATGGTAAAAGAGTTTAAAGATTGTATCGCACTGGCACAGTATTGTCTTCAGGTTCTGGGCGTAGAAGAGGATGTAACCTATCATCTTTCCAAATGGGATCCGGAAAATAAAGAAAAATATATCGGAGATCCGGAAGTATGGGAAGAAACAGAAGGACATATCCGCAATATGCTTCAGGAACTGAATATTCCATTTACAGAAGATGTAGGAGAAGCCGCATTCTACGGACCAAAAGTAGATATTAATGCAAAGAATGTATACGGAAAAGAAGACACTATGATCACCATTCAGTGGGATGCACTTCTTGCTGAGCAGTTTGATATGTATTACATTGACGAAAACGGTGAGAAAAAACGTCCTTATATTATTCACAGAACTTCTCTTGGATGCTATGAAAGAACACTGGCATGGCTGATTGAGAAATATGCAGGTCTGTTCCCTACATGGCTTTGTCCGGAACAGGTACGTATTATTCCGATTTCTGAGAAATTCCATGATTATGCAGCACAGGTAAAAGCGAAACTGCAGGAAAACAATATTCGCTGTTCGGTAGATGAACGATCTGAAAAAATGGGTTATAAGATCCGTGAAGCACGCCTTGACCGTGTTCCATATATGTTGGTAGTAGGGGCAAAAGAAGAGGAAGAAGGTCTGGTATCTGTAAGAAGCCGTTATCTCGGGGATGAAGGACAGAAGACTCTGGATGCCTTTATTGGAGAAATTACAGAAGAAATTAAAAAGAAAACCATTCGTAAAATCGAAGTAGAAAATTAAAAACAGAATAAAAAAAAATCCTCCGCACATACTATATGAGACCAAATTTAAGGAGGAAATGCACATGCCATTATTAAGTTGTACAGCGAGAACCTGTGTTTACAACAAGGACGAATATTGTTCCAAAGGAGATATTCTTGTAGAAGGAAGAAGTGCCACAGCAGCAGACGAGACTTCCTGCAGCAGTTTTAAAGAGCGAAGCAGAGATACCGTGTCAGATGCTGCATGCTATGATTGTGGTTGTCGTACCATTGATGTGGACTGTAAGGCGCAGGAATGTACTTTTAACAGAGAAGAAAAATGTCATGCAGACAAAATCACGATTACAGGTTCTGCTGCCACTCGAAGTGCTGACACAAAATGTGGAAGCTTTGAGTTGGAACGATAAGGAAATAAAGAAAACCCCTGGAAGGCTTTTACAGCCATCCGGGGGTTTTTACTATCAGACTTTGATCAGTCCCAGTGCTTCAGAAACTGCGAAGAGCAGAATCAGAATCAGACAGACAGGAGCAATCCATTTCAGCATGATGGCATAGAATTTTTTAACTTTAAAAGGTCCATTGAGTTCTACTTCATCGTAAATTGCCTTTGGTTTTATAAAGAAGCCAATGCTGACACAAGTCAGAATTGCAACGATTGGCATCAGAATACTGTTGCTGATGAAATCGAAGAAATCCAGGAGCCCCAGACCGATGATGGTAATGAAACTTAATGGTCCGAAACCAAGAGAAACAATTGCACCAATGATCAGAACATAAACAGTAACAACAATTGTAGATTTCTTTCTTTCCCATCCCAGTTTATCACGTAAAATGGATACATTTGTCTCCATCAGAGAAATCGCAGAAGTCAGAGCTGCAAATAATACCAGAACGAAGAATACTGTACCGATGATACCGCCCAGTTTCATATTATCAAATACTTTTGGCAGAGTAATGAACATCAGAGAAGGTCCTTTGCTGAGTGCTTCTTCATTACCGCCGGAGAATACGAATACAGACGGAATAATCATAAGACCTGCAAAAAAAGCGATCGCTGTATCGAAAATCTCAATCTGACGAACGGATTTTTCCAGAGGATTTTCTTTCTTCATATAAGATCCGTAAGTGATCATAATACCCATAGCCAGTGACATGGAGTAGAACAACTGTCCCATAGCAGCCAGTACGGTAGTTGCTGAAAAATTGCTGAAGTCAGGAAGCAGATAGTATCTTACACCGGCACCTGCACCAGGTCTTGTAATACAGAAAGCTGCAATACCGATGGTCAGAAGAACCAGAACCGGCATCAGGATACGGCTTGCTTTTTCTATACCCTTTTCTACGCCTGCAATGACTACCAGAGCAGTCAATACAACGAATACGGCAAACCATATGACTGGCTGCGCAGCCTCGGTAATGAATCCTGTAAAATAATCATCTCCAGCAGCAGCAGATACGTTACCGGTAACAAAGGTAATGAGATATTTTACTACCCATCCACCGATTACGCAATAATAAGGGGTGATGATAAACGGTACGATGCAGGCAAGATAACCTACAAAACCGAAGCGTTTATCCAGTGCCTTGAATGCCCCTATGGCACTGAGTCCAGTCTTACGACCAATGGCAATTTCGGTAATCATCAGTGTGAAACCGAGTGTGACCGCAAGAATGAGATAAACCAGCAGGAAAATACCACCGCCGTATTTGGCTGCCAGATACGGGAAACGCCACAGGTTTCCAAGACCTACTGCAGATCCTGCAGCAGCGAGTACAAATCCCATCTTGCCGGAAAATGAGCCTCTTTTTCTGTCCATAGATGTAACTCCCTCTTTGTTTTATTTTTTTAGTACAATTTTAACTGTACGTGAACCATTATGCCATTTTTTATAGGAAAATACAAGGATATTTTTAGGAAAATATTAAAAAAGACGCTTGACGCAGAGTGAAAAATATGATAATTTATATTGGTCTGAAGAAAAAGAAAGCAGAGTGTCCACTCTCACCTTAGCACGAGTAAGTGACTATGGTTCATATTTAAATAAACAATGCGCTGTAGCGTTTTCTTTATGGAGATATGTTGTGGGGAGCTTATGCTGTCCACTTTTTTCTTATTTCTTTCAGAATGTTATGAGGTGGATGGCCGGATGGCCGAAAGAGTGTTTTATCAATATTATGGAGGTGCACTACTATTAGCGATTTAATGATTAATGAACAAATCAGAGACAGAGAGGTTCGTCTCATTGGCGCAAACGGAGAACAGCTTGGTATCATGTCTGCCAGAGATGCGCAGAAACATGCACAGGAAGCAGGCCTGGATCTGGTTAAGGTTGCTCCTACAGCAAAACCGCCAGTTTGTAAAATTATCGATTATGGTAAGTATAAGTACGAATTAGCAAGAAAAGAAAAGGAAGCTAAAAAGAAACAGAAAACCATAGAGATCAAGGAAGTGCGTTTATCCCCGAATATTGAGGAAAACGATCTGAACACCAAGGTCAATAATGCCAGAAAATTCCTTGACAAAGGAAATAAAGTAAAAGTCACACTTCGTTTCAGAGGAAGAGAAATGGCACATATGCAGAGCAGCAAACACATTCTGGATGAGTTTGCTCAGTCCCTGTCTGACATTGCGGTTGTGGAAAAAGCACCGAAGGTTGAGGGACGCAGCATGACCATGTTTTTGACAGAAAAACGTTAGACGTTCATTAAAAGAGTTTAAGGAGGATACAATCATGCCAAAAATGAAAACAACAAAAGCAGCTGCAAAGCGCTTCAAAAAAACAGGTACAGGATTATTAAAAAGAAATAAAGCTTATAAGAGCCATATCTTAACTAAAAAATCTCAGAAGAGAAAGAGAAACCTGAGAAAAGCGGCTATTACAGATTCTACTAACGTAAAGAGCATGAAGAAAATTTTACCGTACATCTAATTCGATATTCGTTTCAGAACAGGAGGAAATTAAGAAATGGCAAGAATCAAAGGCGGTTTAAACGCAAAGAAAAAACACAATAGAGTATTAAAAATGGCAAAAGGCTACAGAGGTGCCCGTTCTAAACAGTACAGAGTTGCAAAACAGTCTGTAATGAGAGCACTGGCAAGTTCTTATGCCGGAAGAAAACAGAGAAAACGTCAGTTCAGACAGTTATGGATCGCACGTATCAACGCTGCTGCAAGAATGAACGGTCTGTCCTACAGCAAATTTATGTATGGATTAAAACTGGCTAACGTTGACCTGAACAGAAAAGTTCTGGCTGATATGGCTATCAATGATGCAGAAGGATTTGCAACATTAGCAGAACTGGCAAAATCTAAAATTGCCTAAAAAATAATATACCATAAATTATTCCGCCGGTTATTTCTGCCGGCGGTTTTTTGTTTTATGAAACGGTGCGCAAACCGCAGGAAGATGGAAACGGGATTAAGGGGGATAAGATGAAAAAGGAGTGGGAAGTTTATCTGAAAAATTTCTGGAAAGCGTTTGATTATCCGGAACAAGCAGTAAAAAGTCTGGAAAGAGATATGCAGAAGGTATTTTCCTGTGAACAGGTATGGGAAATCTTTGAGACTTATGATCAAGAATACAGTAAAAATATTCATATGGATTACGAGAAAATTTTTGAGAAACTGAAAGAAGCAGAAACGATATGCGGCGTTTCTTACTATACGTTGCATCTTTTGTTTCTGGCCGGATTGAGCAGAAAAACACAGGAGCTGTACAAAGAGAAAAAGATTCCGGAACGTATTTTCATAGATTCTATGGAGGATTTATACTGGAAACTGCTGGAGTGTCATAAGTTATATGGAGTCTGGGGAACGTTTGTTGCAGACTGGATGCCCTGGTGGTTTGAACTGCGTCGTTTTGCACTGGGACGCTTTCAGTATGAGCGTATTGCATTTGAAGATACGTATGAAAAAGACGGTTTATCTCTTCATCCGGGAGATCCGGTGATTCAGGTACATATTCCTTCAGCAGGACCATTAAACCGGGAAGAATACAGAAAATCTTATGAGATGGCGGCAGACTTTTTTAAAGATGTATTCCCAGATGGGAAGGTAATCTTTTTCTGTGAATCCTGGCTGCTTTTCCCGGAACATGAAAAATTTCTTCCAAAGACATCTCACATTCTGGAATTTATGAAGGATTATCAGATCTATAGAGAAGAATATAGAACAGAAGATCTGTGGAGGATTTTTTATAAAGACAGTAAAAAAGCACCGGAGGATCTCCCGGAGCATACCGGACTGCAGCGTGCTTATAAAAAATGGCTGGAAGCAGGAAATCCGGTAGGGGTAGGCTTTGGAATACAGGTTCTGTAAAAAAGTATTGACGGAAATAAAAAAAAGAAGTAAAATACCACCTGAGATTTTATAAATTCTGTGAAGGGAACCACAGACAGGAAATACATAGGTTGGTATGTTGTGAGTGTCTGCAGCAAGGTGGTATCGCGGATTCTTTTCGCCCCTCATTTTGAGGGGTGTTTTTTTGTTCCTCGATGTTCGCCATTCACGGTCAGATGTGCGCGAATTTATAAATCTTAAAAACCAAGAGGAGGAAGCGTAATGAAAATTTATAAGAAAATCATGGATATTCTGGCTATGGTTGAAAAACTGGTGCTGGCTGTATCTACGGTTTTAATCCTGGTTCTTACTGTAGGAAATGTATTTTCCAGAAAAGTAATCCATCGTTCCTGGTCTTTTACAGAAGAACTGGTAGTTGCAGTCTTTGTGCTGATTACATTGATGGCTGCAGCACTTGCATGCAGAGAGGGAGAACTGGTCAGTCTGAATCTGGTTACATCCAGACTGCCGGAAAAAACCAGAAAACCGATCGCGATTCTGGTAACTGTACTTTCTGTGATCTTTACGGTGATCTTATTCTATTATGGGATGGATAAAGTGTTGACACAGCTTGCAAACGGAAAACGTACATTCGTGCTGAACTGGCCGGAATGGATCTTCTGGTCTTTTGTACCCATCGGAGCAGGTTGTATGATTTTGCATTTTATAGAATATTGTATTGACTACTGTACAGATTTTAAATTTGTGAAGAGAAAGGAGAAAACGAAATGATCAGTGCGGTACTGTTTTTATCCTTTTTTATATTTTTAATTTTGAATGTACCGATTGCCATTTGTCTGGGACTTTCCTCAATCTGTGCAATTTTGTATTCAGGAACTTCTCTGACAATTGTGGCAACCAATATGTATTCCGGAATCAGTAAATTTCTGCTTCTGGCGATTCCGTTCTTTGTATTGTCTGGAAATATTATGGCAAAAGCAGGCATTTCCAAACGTTTGATTAAATTTGTCAATACTTGTGTGGGACATAGAAGAGGTGGTATTGCCATTGTTTGTGTAATCGTAGCCTGCTTTTTCGGTGCGATTTCCGGTTCTGGTCCGGCTACGGTAGCAGCCCTTGGAGCAGTTTTGATTCCAGCTATGGTGGAGGAAGGCGGATTTTCCGCACCTTTTTCTACGGCAATGATGGCCACGTCCAGTTCCATAGCGATTGTCATTCCGCCAAGTATTGCATTTGTAGTCTATGCGTCCATCACAGGGGTATCCATTGCGGATATGTTTGCAGGTGGAATCATACCAGGTATTTTAATGGGCGCAGCTTTGATCCTGGTCATTATGATTGAAGTTCGAAAAAAAGGAATTCAGCCAACAACCCAAAAAGCAACCTGGGCGGAAAGAGGTCGTGCCTTTGCAGATGCATTCTGGGGATTTCTGATGCCGGTTATCATTCTGGGCGGTATTTATGGCGGTATTTTCACGCCTACAGAAGCAGCAGCAGTATCGGTTGTGTATGGTCTGTTCGTTGGTATGGTTATTTACAAAGAAGTGAAGTTCAAAGATTTGATTGATATCTTTGTAGAATCTGCTAAGACGACCGGTGGAATTATGCTGATTGTTGCATGTGCATCTTTGTTCTCTTTTGTATGTACAAAATTTGGTATTTCACAGGCAGCATCCAATCTGCTGGCAAGTGTGGCACACAATCAGTTTACATTCCTTCTGATCGTGAATATTATTTTCCTGATTGCAGGATGCTTCATAGATGCCAATTCAGCTATGTACATTTTCATTCCGATCATGCTGCCGGTATGTAAAGCACTGGGCTACGATCTTGTAGCTTTTGGTATTGTGGCAACTGTGAACCTGGCAATCGGACAGGTAACACCTCCGGTAGGTGTGAATCTGTTTGTAGCAATCAGTGTGAAAATTAAAAAAGGACTGGAAGTTACACTACAGGAAATTTCAAAAGCAGTACTTCCTATGATTGCAGCCTGCGTGGCAGTTCTATTGCTGGTTACTTATATCCCGCAGATTTCCATATGTCTTCCAAAAGCATTTGCAGGAAGCTCTTATACAGGAACTTCCAAACTGGCAGATACAACCGATAAACAGACTTCCAACACAGAAGATGATTATAATCAGATCGGTGACTACAGTGATCTGGGATGGGAAGAGCAGACCTGGAATTTTGCCTGCTCAACAACCGAAACCAGTACCTGGGCAGAGGCAGGACGTAAATTCGGAGAAATGATGGAACAGGCAACTGGCGGTAAGGTACATGTAGAAATATATGCGGCAGATCAGCTTACCAATGGAAATCAGTCGGAAGGAATTCAGGCATTGATGAATGGTGACCCGGTGCAGATTTCTCTTCATTCCAATCTGATCTATTCTGCATTTGATCCAAGATTTAATGTGGTCTCTCTTCCTTTCTTATTTGATTCGGTAGAAGAAGCAGATGCGAAACTGGATGGAGAAGCCGGAGAAAAAATGAAGGAAATCCTGGAAAGCTATGGTGTACACTGTATGGGAATGGCAGAAAACGGATTCCGTCAGCTGACGAACTCGGTAAGACCGGTGACTTCTGTAGAAGATATGAAAAATCTGAAAATCCGTGTGGCTGGTTCCAACCTGCTTATGGAATGCTACAAGAGATGGGGTGCAGATGCAACGAATATGAACTGGTCCGAAACTTACACAGCATTGCAGCAGAATACAGTAGAAGGCCAGGAAAATCCCCTTCCAGCCATTGATGCGGCCAGTGTGCAGGAAGTGCAGAGCTATTGTTCTTTATGGAATGCCAATTATGACTGTCTGTTTTTCGGAATCAATCAGGGTGTGTATGAAAGCCTGACACCGGAACAGCAGAAAGTGGTAGATGAAATCGGACAGAAAGCGGTTCAGTATGAACGCGCAATTAACCGGGCCGGAGATGATGAGATCCTGAATCGTTGGCAGACAAAAAATGGTGTGACAGTAACCAACCATGAAGAATTGGATGTGGATTCCTTTAAACAGGCAGTAGAAGGAATTGATGACTGGTTTGTAGAAGAACTGAAAGCACAGGGCTATGAGGATGGACGTGAACTGGTAGATGCATTTCAGAAAAACTGAGTGATAAAAGCGAATCCATAAAAAGAAAAATAAATGGAAAAAGATATTCGATCTCTGAAACGAGGTTCGAATATCTTTTTTCTTTAAAAGAAAAACAGTCGGATGGAACAGCGAAGAAGAAGCAAAAACAGGATGATATTAAAAATCCGGTAATATTCATTGTACCATTTCCGGAAAATGCTGCCGATGATTGCCCACACAAGATTTCCTGTAGCACCGAAGAATGTAAGATAGAATGCAAAGAAAATCAGGGCGGGAATGCTGCTCTTATAAGGCAGAACATAACTGCTTAAGGCAGAAAGTCCGTAAAGGATGACCTTGATATTCACAAATTGCAGAAGGTATCCGGAGAGAAAAGAGGGTTCTTTGTTTTCGCTGTTTGTTTCTGTTACCGGTTTTCGTCTGAGAACAGAAAAAGAAAGATATAAAATGTACAGGGCACCGGCATATTTCAGGTAAGGAACCAGTCCTGGCATGAGCTGTCCAAGTCCTGCACTGAACAGTGCACATAGAAGCATAACTGTAAGAAAACCGCTCCAGATTCCTGTGATGAGTTTTATGCTGCGTTTCAGACCAAACTGTCCGGTTGTGCTAAGAAGCAGGATGTTGTTAGGTCCGGGAGACCATCCGGTAACAAGGGCATAAATGGTCAGGGATGAAAAAATATGAAAATTCATGGAAAATTCCTCCTCTTGCTATTTCAATAGTTTAACATAATCCGTATGCGAGGGAAAGCAGAGAAGAGATTCTTTTTCTGAAATCTGCCACATATAAATAAGAGAAAGAGTCCGGGAGTCCGGAAAATGAAAAAGAAGGAAGTTTGTCTGGGGATTCTTTTCTGTGTTTTAGGAATTGTAGCGGTATCTAAAAACAGTATGGTAAGGGAAAGCAGAACGGTTGCAGCAGAACTGTCAGATCAGGAACATCCAAAAGTGGCACTGACTTTCGATGATGGCCCACATCCGGTTTATACACCAAAACTTCTGGAAGGATTAAAAAAAAGAAAGATTCATGCGACGTTTTTTCTGATTGGAAAAAATATAGAAGGAAATGAAACGATTGTAAAACAGATTCAGCAGGAAGGACATCTGATTGGCAGTCATACTTATAACCATGTACAACTGAGTAAACTGTCAGAAGCCAAAGCAAAAGAAGAAGTGCTGAAGGGCTGCAATAAAATTTATGAGACAACAGGTGTGTATTCCTCCTTTGTTCGGCCGCCTTTCGGGGCCTGGAAAAAGAATCTGGATTTTTGTATTACAATGATTCCAGTATCCTGGAATGTGGATTCGCTGGACTGGAAATTGCAGAATATAGAAAAAATTGTGAAAAGAGTAGTGAAAGATGTGGAAGAAGATGATATTATTTTAATGCATGATATTTTTGATACTTCTGTAGAGGCAGCTTTGAAAATTACGGATACGCTGTCAGAGGAAGGATATGAATTTGTCACAGTAGATGAATTGTTATTGGAGTAGGAGAAACCTTCATGGATTTATTTGATTATATGAAAGCACAGACTTTGGAAAACGAGTCTCCTCTGGCATCCCGTATGCGTCCGACCACTTTAGAAGAAGTAGTAGGGCAGGAACACATTATAGGAAAAGGGAAACTGCTTTATCGGGCAATTAAGGCAGATAAACTTGGAAGCATCATTTTCTATGGTCCTCCCGGAACCGGAAAAACCACTCTGGCCAAAGTAATCGCCAACACGACCAGTGCCCAGTTTCAGCAGATGAATGCTACAGTTGCAGGAAAAAAGGATATGGAGGAAGTGGTCAGGAAAGCACAGGATTATCTGGGGATGTATGGAAAAAAGACCATCCTGTTTATCGACGAAATTCATCGCTTTAATAAAAGTCAGCAGGATTATCTGCTTCCTTTTGTAGAAGACGGAACCCTTATTCTCATTGGGGCCACGACAGAAAATCCCTATTTTGAAGTAAACAGTGCGCTGATATCCAGATCTATTGTGTTTGAACTGAAGCCTCTGGAAAGACAGGATATCAGCAAATTGCTGATGCGTGCTGCTTCGGATGTGAAAAAAGGTATGGGAGCCTATCATGTGGAACTTCATGAGGATGCGAGAGAATTTCTTGCAGATATCTCCGGGGGAGATGCAAGAGCAGCGTTGAATGCACTGGAACTTGGTGTTCTTACGACAGAAAAGAGCAGTGACGGAAACATACATATTACTCTGGATATTGCTTCCGAATGTATCCAGAAGCGGGTGGTGCGCTATGATAAGACAGGGGATAATCATTACGATACCATTTCTGCATTTATTAAAAGTATGCGGGGATCGGATCCGGACGCCGCTGTTTATTATCTTGCAAAAATGCTGTATGCAGGAGAGGATATTAAATTCATTGCCAGAAGAATTATGATCTGTGCATCGGAAGATGTAGGAAATGCAGATCCGCAGGCACTTCAGGTAGCAGTGGCAGCAGCACAGGCAGTAGAACGGATCGGTATGCCGGAGGCGCAGATTATTCTTTCACAGGCAGTTACTTATGTGGCCAGTGCACCGAAAAGTAATGCGGCATGTAATGCGATTTTTGATGCTTTGTCAAGTGTAAAATCAGTAAAAACGACAGTTCCGCCGCATTTACAGGATGCTCATTACAAAGGAGCAGCCCAAATGGGTCATGGGATTGGATATAAATATGCGCATGACTACCCGAATCATTATGTGGAACAACAGTATCTGCCGTCAGAAATAGAAGGCAGTAAATTTTATCGTCCTACAGAAAATGGTTATGAAAAAGTCATTCAGGAATATTTCAAAAAAATTCACGGAAAAGATTAAAAAAACTGCTGGAGATGCTATAAAAGCATATCCAGCAGTTTTTCGTATACAGCTTTGTTTCTGGTCTTCCAGGTTTCGCAGATGGCTTCTGCCGCTTCAGCGGTAGGTACTGTAAGTGTCAGATCAATGAGAGGAATGTCCTTTTCTTTGGCGCGACAACGGACAAGATATCCCTCTTTTTCTCCTTTATAATAATCGGCAACAGAGGAGAGCTCTTCTTTGATTTCCATGGCATTGGTACGAAAGAATTCTGCGATTTCTTCTTTGATCTCATCAGAAATTTCTTTTCCGAAATATTCCAGTGTCTGAACACCGGATTTTGTAATATAAAAATAAGAAGCATTCCGTACCGTTTCGGAACGAATCAGACCGGAATCCGTTAATTCGGAAATTGCCTGCTGCAGATGAAAATAGTTGGTATATCCTTTATCCAGAATGAATCCGGAAATCTGTGCGTTTGTCAGCGGAAAGTCTACTTGTTCCAGCATGTATAACACGATCAGTTTGTATAAAGTCAATGATTCTGCCATGGTATTAAATCCTCCTTTGTCTTTAAACTGGATTTTGAAAAAGTTTTCCCTGCCAGGCATTTCTGACTTTGCACTGGTGATGCAGGGTATTCAGTACAGTTTTTTTGGCGCTGCTCCAGAGTGGGGCGATCAGCAGTTCCTTTGGCCCGTCACCGGTCAGGCGATGAATTACGATATCAGGAGACAGGTGCTGGATACAGTCGATTACAAGATTCAGGTATTCTTCCATTGTATAGACTTGAAATTTTCCTGCCAGATAATCCTGAGCAAGATCGGTGCCTTTTAATACATGAAGTAATTGAAGCTTGATTCCCTGAATATCTTTTGTGTTCAGATACTGAATCGTCTGCAGAATGTCCTGATGTGTCTCGCCCGGCAGTCCAAGAATCGTATGAACGATGACTTCCAGATTCCGTTCCCTGAGAGCGGTAACTGCCTCTTCAAAACAGGAAAGGGGATATCCACGTCGGATATAGTGGGCAGTATCTTCATGAATGGTCTGCAGACCAAGTTCTACCCATACCGGTTTCTCTTTATTAAGCTGTGACAGAAGATCCAGAACATCATTGCCAAGACAGTCCGGTCGTGTCCCAATGGAAAGAGCCACGATATCCGGATGGCGAATCGCTTCTGTGAAGATTCTTTCCAGATCGTCGACCGGTGCATACGTATTCGTATAAGCCTGAAAGTAAGCGATAAATTTTTGGGCATTGCGTTTTTCGCGAAGCCTCTGTGCCTGTTCTTCAATCTGCTGGGTGATGGTCTGGGTCTTATCACCGGCAAAATCACCGGATCCACCGGCACTGCAGAAGATACAGCCACGGCTCCCAAGGGTTCCATCCCGGTTGGGGCAGGTCATACCTCCGTTGAGAGCGACCTTGTATACTTTTTGAGAAAAACGCTGCTTTAGCATATAATCAAAAGAATAATAAGGTTTTCCATCCCATGTGTTCATAAATAAAATCCTGATAAGCCTTTCGATTTGTTTTTATGACTCTATCATACCATTCGAAAAATTCTTTTACAAGAGCAAAAACAGACCTCAATTTGACAAAAAGAGATGGGCATGCTATGGTTTATCCATAAAACACAGAAACACGCAGAAGAGGTAACGGAATGAAGAAGAAAAATAAAGGAAAATATTTTGCGATATCTTTGCTGGCGGCAGGAATATTGCTTACCGGATGCGGTAGAAATGAAACAACACAAGCAGAGGGCAAAGTCGAAACCATTGAGACGGGAGTATTGAAGGCAGGTATGAATCTGGAACAGCCGCCCATGGGATACGTAGATGAAGAAAGTGCCAGACCTGCGGGATTCCAGGCAGAGGTTGCAGAACAGATTGCAGAAAAGCTGGGGCTGAAGCTTGAAATTATTGAAACAACGCAGGGGAATCTTCTGAAGTCTCTGGATGCAGATTTATATGATTGTGTGATCTCCATGGTTGGAATCGACGAATGGAACAGTGAGAAATATGCAGCAACCAACGTTTACTGTGATGTGAGCGGTCTGGAGGATGTACTGGAAGAAATGCCGGATTCCACTCAAATTGCAGTGTTTGGAAAAAAAGGAAGTAAACTGATTCCTATGATTGAAACACAGGCATTGGAACCCTTGAAAAAAGAAGGAACACTATCAGAAATTTCCCAGAGACTGTTGGGAAGGGATATTATTGTAGAGGAATAAAGTGACTTCCGGAGACCAAAACAGCAAAACAAGACATTTTTTTCTATAAAAAAAATAAAAAAACATCTTGATTTTTTCTTCATAGAATGGTAGCATAAACATATAGTTTAACGACTAAACTAATTTGCGAGGAGGTAGATTCCCATGAAGATTTTAAATGTTATGGAACCGGCATTTAAAGCTTACGGAAAAGTGGTAAAAGGCTTGGATGTCAGTGATCTTCTTGCCGTTCTGGAGAAAACTCCAAGACCGGATGATGTGATTTATGTAGCTTCCGATGAAGAGATGGAAGCCTGTCCGAGTATGGAAAAGATTGCATACAGTCTCTTCGGAGGAATGCCGGTTCAGGCAGGTTACTGCAATGGAAGCAATTATCTGCTCAATGCTGTGGAATACCACAGAGACAGCGAAGTAAATGTAGCATTGACAGATCTGATTCTGATTCTTGGAAAAGAGCAGGACATTGCAGAAGACGGTACATATGAAACTGCAAAGATGGAAGCATTTCTGGTTCCGGCAGGAACTGTAGTGGAAGTATATGCTACAACTCTTCATTATGCACCATGTAATGCAAATGGAAATAAGTTCTGTACTGCAGTAATCCTTCCGAAAGGAACCAATACAGAAGCACCTGCTGTTCAGAACAATACGGAAGAGGATAAACTTCTGTTTGCCAGAAATAAATGGCTGATTGCTCATAAGGATGCAAAAATTCCAGGAGCATTTGAAGGATTGATCGGAGAAAATCTTTCTGTAAAATAAAATCTTAGGAGGAAAAAAACAATGAATTTATCAAACATGCCGGAAGTAAAATTAGGTATTGTGGCTGTAAGCCGTAACTGTTTCCCAATGACTCTTTCTGAAAACAGAAGAAAAGCAGTTGTAGCTGCTTACAAAGGTGAAATTTACGAATGCCCGACTGTAATAGAAAGTGAAACAGATATGCAGAAAGCATTGGCAGAACTGCGTGAAGCAGGATGTAATGCACTGGTTGTATATCTTGGAAACTTCGGACCGGAAACAGCAGAAACTCTGCTTGTAAAATATTTCCACGGACCAGCCATGGTAGTAGCTGCTTCTGAAGAAACAGGCGACAACCTGTGCCAGGGACGTGGTGATGCTTATTGCGGTATGCTGAATGCAAGCTACAACCTGAAACTGCGTAATTTAAAAGCATATATTCCGGAATATCCAGTTGGAACAGCAGAAGAAGTAGCTGGTATGATCGAAGAATTCCTTCCGATCGCACGTGCACTGGTTGCTGTTAAGAATCTGAAGGTAATCAGCTTCGGACCACGTCCGCAGGATTTCCTGGCTTGTAATGCACCAATCAAACGTCTCTATGATCTGGGTATTGAAATTGAAGAAAACTCTGAACTGGATCTGTTCGAAAGCTTCAAAAACCATGCAGATGACCCGCGTATTCCGGACGTTGTAAAAGACATGGAAGCAGAACTTGGTGAAGGAAATAAAAAACCGGAAATTCTGTCCAAACTGGCACAGTATGAAATCACACTGCTTGACTGGGTAGAAGCTCACAAAGGAAGCAGAAAATATATCACACTTACAACAAAATGCTGGCCTGCATTCCAGACACAGTTTGGATTTGTACCATGCTATGTAAACAGCCGTCTGACAGGAAGAGGAATTCCGGTATCTTGTGAAGTAGATATCTGGGGCGCTGTAAGTGAATTCATCGGAACTGTAATCAGCCAGGATGCAGTTACACTTCTCGATATCAACAATACCGTACCGGCTGATATGTATGAAAGCGAAATCAAAGGAAAATTCAATTATACACATAAAGATACATTTATGGGATTCCACTGTGGAAATACAACATCCGGAAAACTGTCCTTCTGTTCTATGAAATATCAGATGATTATGGCAAGAACACTTCCGGAAGAAGTAACACAGGGAACACTGGAAGGAGATATTGTACCGGGTGACATTACTTTCTATCGTCTCCAGAGCACAGCAGACTGCAAACTGCGTGCATATATTGCACAGGGCGAAGTTCTTCCGGTAGCAACTCGTTCCTTTGGTGCGATCGGTATCTTTGCAATTCCTGAAATGGGACGTTTCTACCGTCACGTACTGGTAGAGAAAAACTATCCGCATCACGGAGCAGTTGCTTTCGGTCACTTTGGAAAAGCACTGTATGAAGTATTCAAATATCTGGGAATTGATGTAGAAGAAATCGATTACAATCAGCCAAAAGGCGTACTGTACCCAACTGAAAATCCATTCGCTTAATGATCGCATTTGTTTTTTACAATGAAGAAGGAGGCTGCTCATATGGGCGGCCTCCGGGCAGGTAAAGGAGAAAAATATGTTATATATTGGTGTTGATTTAGGAACTTCTGCCGTAAAACTGCTTTTAATGAACGGAGAAGGAAAAATAGAAAAAATCGTATCAAGAGAATATCCCCTTTCATTTCCTCATCCGGGCTGGTCAGAACAGAAACCGGAAGACTGGTGGACACAGAGTCTGGAAGGAATCAAAGAACTAACTGCAGAGTGTGATAAGAGCCAGGTGGCAGGTATCAGCTTTGGTGGTCAGATGCATGGTCTGGTTATTCTGGATGAAGAAGATCAGGTGATTCGTCCTGCAATTCTATGGAATGACGGAAGAACAGGAAAAGAGACAGATTATCTGAACAACGTGATTGGAAAAGAGAAATTGTCCCAGTATACAGCAAATATTGCATTTGCCGGATTTACAGCACCGAAGATTCTGTGGGTAAAGGAAAACGAACCGGAAAACTTCAAAAAAATCAGTAAGATCATGCTTCCGAAGGATTATCTGGCTTACAGACTGTCCGGTACACATTGCTGCGATATGTCTGATGCATCCGGTATGCTTCTTATGGATGTGAAGAACCGTTGCTGGTCAAAAGAAATGCTGGATATCTGTGGAATTACAGAAGCACAGATGCCAAAACTGTTTGAAAGCTATGAAACAGTAGGAACACTGAAACCGGAACTGGCAGAGGAACTGGGCATTCCTGCATCCTGTAAAATCGTTGCAGGTGCCGGTGATAATGCCGCAGCAGCAGTAGGAACCGGAACAGTAGGAGATGGTATGTGTAATATCTCTCTTGGAACCAGCGGAACTATTTTCATTTCCAGCAAAGAATTCGGAGTGGATCCAAACAATGCGCTTCATGCATTTGCACATGCAGATGGTAATTATCATCTGATGGGTTGTATGCTCAGCGCTGCATCCTGCAACAAATGGTGGATGGATGAAATCATCGGAACTAAGGATTATCCGGGAGAACAGGCTAAAATCACAAAACTGGGTGAAAATAATGTCTATTTCCTGCCTTATCTGATGGGAGAGCGTTCTCCTCATAATAACCCGAATGCAAGAGGTACTTTTATCGGTCTTACAATGGACAGCACAAGAGCAGATATGACACAGGCAGTTCTGGAAGGTGTAGCATTTGCAATTCGTGATTCTTTTGAAATCGCAAAATCTTTGGGAATCAAAATTGAACGTACCAAGATCTGTGGCGGTGGAGCAAAGAGTCCTCTATGGAAAAAGATGATTGCCAATATTCTGAATATTAAAGTAGATGTCATCGAGTCAGAAGAAGGACCTGCACTGGGCGGCGCTATGCTGGCAGCTGTTGCCAATGGTGAATTTGCTTCTGTAGAAGATGCAGCTGCAAAAATTGTAAAAGTCATTGATACAGTAGAACCGGAACCGGAACTGGCAGCAAAATACGAAGAAAAATACAGAAAATTTGCAAAAATTTATCCGACCGTGAAAGATCTGTTCAGTGAAATTCAGTAAAATTTGATAGACTCCATAAAATAGGGATGCGGTATGCAGAAAAAAATCTGTATTCCGCATTTCTGTTTTTTTATCTGTATTTTCGTAGTATTCTGTGTATTGCTTTACTTGAAAAAAGTATGTTATACTGACAGCAGTGAAACAGAGAAGAGGAAAAAATCATGAAATACGTTTTAGATGTACACACACATACCATTGCAAGCGGTCATGCGTATCATACGATCAAAGAAATGGCACAGTCTGCATCGGAAAAAGGTTTGGAACTTCTTGGAATCACAGAACATGCCATGACCATGCCGGGAACCTGCAGTTCTTTTTATTTCAGCAATTTAAAAATGTTGGAACGGAAAATGTTTGGGGTGGAGATGCTTTTTGGGGTGGAGCTAAATATCCAGAATCTAAAGGGAGAGATTGACATGGAGATGGATCTGCTTCGGAAGATGGATATTGTAATTGCCAGTATGCATGTTCCATGTATGAAATCCGGTACCAGAGAAGAAAATACGAAAGCCTATCGGAAAGTCATGGAAAATCCATATGTGAACATTATCGGACATCCGGATGACGGCAGGTATCCGGTTGATTTTGAGGAATTGGTTCTTGGAGCAAAAGAGCAGCATGTACTTCTGGAGGTCAATAACAATTCACTGGACCCCCGGTGTACCAGAGAGAAGGGAGAGGAAAATGTACGTACCATGCTTGCTTTTTGTGAGAAGTATCAGGTACCTGTCGTTGTAAACAGTGATGCACATACCGATGCGTTGGTAGGATGTCACTGTTATGCAGAGAAAATCATAGAAGATATGAGATTTCCGGAAGAATTGATTGTGAACCGTTCCACGGATGCTCTGAAAAAATTTTTGAAAAAAATCCAATGACTGCTTTACTTTAAAATTTTAGTGTGTTAATATAGAAAAAAGATGTTACCGCATTTCGGGATAAATAAGAAACGATAGGAGATGTGTATTTATGAGTAAAAAAATTCATACAGAAGCAGTAGATGCATTATTTGATGCAGTCCTCAGTCTGAAAAACAGAGAAGAATGTTATCTGTTCTTTGAGGATGTGTGCACGATTAATGAGATTCTCTCACTTTCTCAGCGCTTTGAAGTTGCAAAGATGCTGAAAGACAAACGGACTTATCTGGATATCTCTGAGAAAACAGGGGCTTCTACAGCAACGATCAGTCGTGTAAACAGAAGCTTAAATTATGGAAATGACGGATATGAGATGGTATTCAAGAGAATGGCAGAAAAAGAAGCATAAAAATAAAAAAGCTTATGACTGTGCGCAGTCATAAGCTTTTTTATTTTTTATCTTTTTTGTTTGCTTCTGCCATTCCATCTACGATTTTTTCAATTACCTGCTTTTTTACATAAACATCGAAGCTGAGCATACAGACAAAAGCAAATTTTTGAAGAAAATCTTTTTCTTCCTCTTCTGCCTCTTCAAAGGAATCACAGGCCAGTTTGTATTTCTTTGTCACATCCTTTGCCAGAGGTTCGATTTGTTTTAGCTCAAGATTCATGATTTCGTTATATAACTGAGTCATATCCAGATTTCCGTTTCCATGAAAATAATTTTCTGATAAGGGGCGCAGAAGCGTCTGGATGTCATTGATCGAAAGAATATTCTTAAGATAATAAATAAAAGTCAGCATGAGCAGATGTTCTTTGGAGTATTTTTTCTTCACAGGCGGCGGAAGCAGATTATTCTTGGCATAATTGTTGATCATAGTTTTAGTCAGAATCTTATCATCTTCGTGGCGTCTGGAAGAAGAAAGGTGTTTTTCCATGAAAGTAGTCACCTGATCCATATAGAGATCAATTCCCGGAATCTCTTCCGGTTTAATATAAGTAATGCGGGAAATACTGTCCAGAATGCTGGTCAGCATATCTTTAGTATCAATTGTCATTTTATCACCTCTAGGCTATATTATATAGTTTTCAAAACTATTTGTAAATGGATTTTCTGCAAAAAAGCCGAAAATCATACCTGCCACTTGCCTGCTGGAAAGTCCTGTGTTATATTGTAGGAACAGGTGTTTTGGAAGAGATGATGGAGGGAAATTTATGAGCATATACGATACATTGAATCCTCAGCAGAAGGAGGCTGTATGGCAGACAGAAGGTCCGGTTCTGATCCTGGCAGGAGCAGGTTCGGGCAAAACAAGAGTTCTGACACACAGAATCGCATACTTAATAGAAGAAAAGGGAATCAATCCCTGGAATATTATGGCAATTACTTTTACAAATAAAGCGGCCGGAGAAATGCGGGAACGAGTAGATAAAATTGTAGGTTTCGGCTCAGAAAGTATCTGGGTTTCTACCTTTCATTCCAGCTGTGTACGGATTTTGAGAAGATATATTGACCGTCTTGGATATGATCATAACTTCACCATATATGATACAGATGATCAGAAAAGTCTGATGAAAGATATCTGTAAGAAACTGCAGATTGATACGAAAATACATAAGGAACGTGCGATCCTAGCAGCGATTTCTTCTGCGAAAGACGAACTGATCACTCCGGAAGAATATGAATTGAATGCCATGGGAGATTTCAGCAAGAAGAAGATTGCACAGGCTTATAAGGAATATCAGAAGGAATTGAAAAAAAATAACGCACTGGATTTTGATGATCTGATCGTGAAAACTGTGGAACTGTTTCGTTCCTGTCCGGATGTGCTGGATTCTTATCAGGAACGTTTTCGCTATATCATGGTGGATGAGTATCAGGATACGAATACAGCACAATTTAAATTTGTGAGTCTTCTGGCAGAAAAGTATAAAAATCTCTGTGTGGTGGGCGATGACGATCAGTCCATCTATAAATTCCGTGGCGCAAATATCGGAAATATCCTGGGATTTGAAAAAGTATTTCCCCAGGCAAAAGTAATCAAGCTGGAACAGAATTACCGTTCTACACAGAATATTCTGGATGCGGCAAATGAAGTCATCCACAACAATATGGGAAGAAAAAATAAAAGTCTCTGGACGGATAACGAGGAGGGAGAACCAATTCATTACCGTCAGTTTATGAATGCCTATGAAGAGGCAGAATATATCGCAGGAGATATCAGCAGACGTGTGAGAGAAGATGGTTGTCAGTACAAAGACTGTGCGATTTTATACAGAACCAATGCGCAGTCCCGTTTGTTTGAAGAGAAGTTTCTTATGGCAAATATTCCCTACAAGCTGGTAGGGGGCGTAAATTTCTATGCGAGAAAAGAAATCAAAGATTTACTTTCTTATCTGAAAACGGTAGATAATGGAAAAGATGATCTGGCAGTACGACGTATCATTAATGTGCCGAAACGTGGCATTGGACCGGCCAGCCTGACAAAAGTCCAGGATTATGCAGATCAAAAAGGAATCAGCTTTTATGATGCTTTGAGAGAGACAGAAAATATTCCGGCACTGGGACGGGCGGCTGCGAAAATTACACCGTTTGTGACTTTTATTCAGAGTCTCAGAAGTAAACTGGAGTATGTGTCTGTGTCAGAACTGTTGAAGGATATTATAGAAGAAACAGGATATGTGGCGGAGCTTCAGGCGGAAGGCACGGAGGAAGCAGAAGGAAGAATTGAGAATATCAACGAATTGATCACCAAAGTGGTAAGTTATGAAGAAGAAAATGAAGACCCTACATTGAGCGGATTTCTGGAAGAAGTGGCCCTGATTGCCGATATTGATACTGTGGATGGAGATGATAATCAGGTGCTACTGATGACACTTCACAGTGCAAAAGGTCTGGAATTTCCATACGTGTATCTGGCAGGTATGGAAGATGGAATCTTCCCAAGCTATATGACAATTACTGCAGATGATCCTACAGAAATTGAGGAAGAGAGACGGCTTTGCTATGTGGGAATCACCCGTGCGATGAAAGAACTGACACTTACCTGTGCACAGCAGAGAATGATCCGTGGGGAGACACAATATAATAGACCTTCCAGATTTATAAGAGAGATTCCAAGAGAACTGGTGGAATTGGGAAGAAATTTCAAAGAACAGAAAGTGAAAGAAATCCCGCTTCCGAAAAGCATGAAACAGATGCGGGAAGCCTTCCGGCAGCCCGCCTTTATGCCGAAACAGTTTGAAGTGAAAAAAGAAACCAGTCTTTCTTACAATGTAGGTGATACAGTCAAACACATAAAATTTGGCGTGGGAGTGGTAAAAGATATCGCAGAAGGCGGCAGGGACTATGAGGTTACCGTAGACTTTGATAAAGTCGGTGTGAAAAAGATGTTTGCTTCCTTTGCAAAATTAAAGAAAGTGGAATAACTGGATGACTCGATAAATTTGTGTGAATATGGAAGAAATGATAGTAAAATTCTGACTGTCGTGATATAATAATGAAAACAAGCAGATAACTATTGCTTATAATGTGCAGGCGGACCTGTGTAAGAGAGGAAGGTGTTAGGCTATGAATCGAATTGAAGATTTAATTGCAGCATTACAGAAGAGAGAAGAGGAAAAAAATAAAAACACTGTATTGTGGATTCTGGCTATTGTGGGAGCTGTAGCAGTTGTTGCAGGAATTGCATATGCAGTATATCGTTTCTTTACTCCGGATTATCTGGAAGATTTTGAAGAGGACTTCGATGATGATTTCGATGATTACTTTGAAGATGAGGACGAAGAAGAAAAGTAAATAAAGAAAATTGAGGGAAGCTCCTGCAAAAGAGAGCTTCCTTTTCCGTTCTATAGATAAAATATAACTGCACCAACGAGATGCGAAGCATTTGGGTGGTTGGTTTTCAGTTACAATAATATGATGATGAATATGGAGGAGAGGGCTTGAAGAAAGGCGAAATATATCAGGGAAGAATTGAAAAAATAGATTTTCCAAATAAGGGAAAAGTGACTGTAGAAGATAAAACAGTGATTGTAAAAAATGGAATTCCGGGACAGACGGTCCGTTTTCTGATTAATAAAAAGAAAGGGAAAAGAATGGAAGGGCGTCTCCTGGAAGTTCTTGAGAAATCTCCATTGGAAACCAGGAAAGCGGTATGCAGCATTTTTCCACAGTGTGGTGGCTGTATGTATCAGACGATGTCTTATGAAGATCAGCTTGAGATGAAAAAAAATCAGGTAAAAGACCTTTTGGATCAGGCATTGCTGTGTGGAGGACAGGTAGATGCGAATGGCAGACCGGATTATGTTTTTGAAGGAATCAAAGGAAGCCCTCATGAATTTGCATATAGAAATAAGATGGAGTTCTCTTTTGGAGATGAATACAAAGACGGTCCTCTGGCGCTTGGGTTGCATAAAAAAGGAAGTACCTATGATGTGCTGAATGCATTTGACTGTAAACTGGTACATGAAGATATGACAAAAATCCTGAAATGTGTAGCAGAATATTTTCAATCACGTAATGTGAGTTTTTATAAGAAAATGCAGCATACAGGATATCTTCGTCATCTGCTTTTAAGAAGAGCGAATACTACAGGGGAAATTCTGGTAAATCTTGTAACGACCAGTCAGGAAAATCCGGATCTTATGCCTTTAAAAGATGCATTGCTGGCATTGCCTTTGGAAGGGAAAATCGTGGGATTTCTTCATATCATAAATAATGGTCTGTCAGATATGGTGCGCAGTGATGAAACGAGAATCCTGTACGGGCAGGACTATTTTTATGAAGAAATTCTTGGACTGAAGTTTAAAGTGACCCCGTTTTCCTTTTTTCAGCCTAATTCCTATGGGGCAGAAGTATTATATCGCACAGCGAGAGAGTATATTGGGGATACAAAAGATAAAGTGGTATTTGACCTTTACAGCGGAACCGGAACCATTTCACAGATTTTGTCTCCTGTAGCAAAAGAAGTGATTGGTGTGGAAATTGTGGAAGAAGCAGTCGTAGCGGCAGGAGAAAATGCAGCTTTAAATGGAATTAAAAACTGTCGTTTCATTGCAGGGGATGTACTGAAAGTTATTGATGAGATTCCGGAAAAACCGGATATCATTGTCCTGGATCCGCCAAGAGACGGTATTCATCCCAAAGCGTTACCGAAAATTATTGATTATGGTGTAGATAAAATCGTATATATTTCCTGCAAACCAACCAGTCTTGCAAGAGATTTGGAGATATTTATTCAGAATGGATATCTGGTAGAGAAGTGCGTGTGTATTGATCAGTTCTGTCAGACGGGGCATGTGGAGTGCGTAACACTGCTCCAAAGGAAAAATACCTGAAACTCCTTGAGTTTAGGCACTTTGAGAGGCATATCGTGTTTTCTCAAAGTGAACGAAAAGAGAAGAAAAAGGCAATTTCTAATGGAGTGAATGTCCAAGTGGTTGTGAGAGTGTAGTTCGGAAACACAAAAATCTATCGTTAATAATTTCATCAAAAAACTAACATTTAAATAAGAGTAACAAAGTGGTCTGAGCCGCTTATTTTCAAGTGAATTTGGAAATAAGCGGCTCTTTTGCGTTTAGTAACGAGAAAAATGCGCCAGTGACAGAACTTGTTCTGGAGCTCTCGTTACGAAGATTATTAGGAGGTAATTAATTTTATGAAGAAAAAAGAAGAATTGTATTCTTTTTCACAACAAAACAATGGAGCTGTGGTGGAAACAGATATCAGAATGATTCCTTTATCGGAATTGCACGATTTTAATGGGCATCCCTTTAAGGTAGAAAACGATATGGCACTTTTTGAATTAATGCAGAGCATTGAGAACGAAGGTGTGATTGTCCCGGCACTTGCAAGACCGAAAGCGGATGGTGGCTATGAACTGATTGCAGGTCACAGAAGAAAGGCTGCCTGTAAATGGGCGGGACTAGATAGTATGCCTGTGGTAATTCGGGATTTGGATGATAATCAGGCGGTGATTGCCATGGTTGATAGCAATTTACAGCGAGAACACCTAAAACCCAGCGAAAAAGCATTCGCTTATAAGATGAAGCTGGAGGCAATGAAGAGGCAGGGGGCAAGAACGGATTTAACTTCTTCCCAAGTCTGGAAAAAGTCAACTTCGTCACAAGTTGTGACAGAAACTTCGGATCAGGATGGACCGGAGTTGTACAATCCGACTACGAAGGCTTATGCATTGCAATCGAATTATGATGTGGATGGCAATTGGTGTATTACGCAAGGTGATATGATTTCTTCCAGCGTCAGATCAGACGAGTTGTTAGCAAAACAGGTGGGAGAAAATCGCATGACCATACAGCGTTATATCCGCCTCACCAATCTGATACCAAAAGTACTCGATATGGTAGATGAAGGAAAGATTGCTTTTACCATAGCAGTAGAGCTTTCCTTTCTGACAGAGGAGCAACAGTATGAGCTTTATGAAGTTATGGATATCGAACAATGTACGCCTTCATTGTCGCAGGCGAACCGTATGAAGCGAATGAGTCAGTCGGAAAGTCTTGATATGGATGCGATGTTTTCCATACTGGAGCAGGAAAAACCAAACCAGAGAGAGCAGATTAAGCTTCGGACTGATTCTGTTGCAAAGTATTTTCCGGAGGACTATACACCGAAACAGAAGACAGATTTAATTGAACGGCTTTTGAAGGAATGGTATGAGAAGCAGGAGCGTGAAAAAAAGCAGGGTTCTGACAGTAGCCGGGGTAGAGCAAGATAACAGAATGGAGGAAGTGACAATGAGCAGAAATTTATCTTTATATGAAGCAATGGGCGGTACTTATAGGTCAGTGGATGGCATTTTATATCCGAATATCGATGTGGATGTTATGCATTCTGGAATGGATTCAGCTATAACAACCTATGATATCGGGAAATATGGTCATCTGTGGATTTCTTATATGAAAGAAAATCATCCTGACAGGTATCGACGTCATATTAGGTTGGGACAGCTTCAAATTAAGGCAAAGGAAGTAAATGAGGATGCTTATGAGATGTTAGATAGGATTGTAGAGAGGTATCTGGCAAAGCATAAGCCGAAAGACAAGCATTCCACTATGGAAATGTGGAAAATACGAGAACAGGCAAAGATGCTTGCGGAGGAGGTTATTTATGGAGAGATTGTTTACCAATATCACTAATGAAGATTTAACACAAAACAACAACGATTTGAACACCGGTTGTTATGCCGGAGAAAGAGAGGATTTTATGATGAATGGTATTTATATGACAGAAAACGGATTGAAAGCTGAAAATGCACCAGTGAAGATTGCATTGGATCATGGTTGGAGTTCCATTAAAGGTGAGCACATTTTTATGGAGACTTCGGTTGTTCTGGTGGATTATACACCGCTTACCAATCATGGATTGCTGGAGTATAAGGGACAGAAGTATATCGTAGGTCAGGGAAGACTTGGAAAACAGGCAACCAAGACGGAGAATGAGAATTATTTTCTATTGACGCTCGCAGGGATTGCAAAGGAGCTGCAATATCAGGGAAAAACACAGATAGAGCATGTGGAATTATATGCAGGAGTTCCACTTACTTTGTTTGGAGCTGAGAGAAAGGAATTTCGTGATTATCTGTGGCATAAGGAAAGAATCTCTTTTACCTTTGAAGGAGTTCATTATTCCTTCTTTATTGACAAGGTAAAGATATATGCCCAGTGTTACGCAGCAATTGCGAATCGTATGGGAGACATGGACAGATTAAGATGCGTAGACTTGGGTTCCTGGACACTGGATGTGTTAAGTGTCCGTGACAGGATTCCGATGGATAAGGATGCTTACACTTATGAATTGGGACTGATTACAGCCATTGAGCGAATTAAGAAGGATGCACTGCCAAAGCTTAAATGCGAAATACCGGAGGATGATATTATTGATGTTATCCGTGGAAAACAGTCCAATGTGAATGCAGAATTTCTTCCATTTATCGAAAAGGGATTACAGCAGTATGCAGATGAAGTAGAAGCAAAGCTTCGTGAGATTAAGGTGGATTTACTGCATGAGAATATCGTATATGTGGGTGGCGGAGCATGTGTGATGAAGCGTTTTGGCAGAACAATGGGCAGAAATATCCAATATGTAACGGATGTGAAAGCAAATGCCATCGGCTATCGTTATCTTGCGGAAAATCTGGGATAGGAGGCTTTTATGGGAAGTGCAATATCATTCCGGTTAAATCCGAAGAATGAAAGTGATAAGAAAATTCTTGACTGGCTAGAGGAAAAATCCAGCCAGCCCGGATTCCTTAATCAGACGGAGGCAATTAAGAAAGCAATACTCACGGCAATAGAGGATGAGAAAAATAAAAAGCGTGAAAAATCCATTGAGGACTGGATCAGTGAAGCTATCTTGCTTTCTAGAGAAGAGTTTATCAAGATTGTACAAGAATCATCCCAGAATGTTGCAAACAATATGTTTGCCGGAGTTCTTGGTGTAATGGCACAGCAGATGAATATGGGAGCTGTTACGGTAATGCCTGTGCATATGACAGGAACAGTTCCGAATAGTATGTCTGGGAATATGCAAAATATGATATTCAATACAGCACAGGGGAATGTGTCTGGTAATGGGAGTATTCATGTAACAGATGCTGAGGCTTCAGATAATGAACTTGCAGCTGATACCTCTGTGGATATGGATGATTCCACAAAAAGCATGCTGGGAAGTCTGTTTGATATGGATGATGATTGAGATGCAAATTCATATAGTTGTATGACGGACTGTCTTACAAAAGGGTTACTGGTATGAGGATATAACCGAATTTGTAAGACAGTTATTTTTATTTGGGAAAGGGCGTCATACAAAGGTCTTACGGAGTATGTCAAGGCTTTGAAGCAGAAAACAGTCCGCTTGCGGGCTGTTTTTTGCTTTCGAAAGCCGGAAGGAGCTGGGGCTTGGGGATGCCAAATCCCCAACAAGTTCTGCCCTGTATATACAGGGCGGAACTTGCTCTACATTATGCGACTTTAACGGAGCATCAGCCGACTTAGGTCGGCTCGCATCAGCTATGGCTACATTTCTTTGGGAAAATGATGCGCAGGCAACAGGAAGATTTCTTAAGGCAAAGCGATGAGATAATTTTTGTAAGACAGGTGTATGACAGAGTTCTTTAGAAGAATATCCGCAAGCGAAGCGAGCGTATTGGTGAGCGACCTTAGGGGAGCGAGGCTATGCACGGGAGGGGAGATGCAGAATCTGCATCGGGGAAAAGTATCTGCCGTATCCGGCAGTATATTTGATTTGTTGAAGTGACAACTAATGTAAACACAATTTGTAGAAATAAAGTTAAGCAGGTTAATTTGCCTGCTTTTCTTAATATTAGAAACGGAGGATTTTATGAGAAACACAGATAAAAAGAAAGAAAACATGGTTCTAATGTCTATGCGTATTTCGGCAGAGGACAAGGAATTGATAGAAGAAAAGGCAAGAAAGACCGGACTTAGCACATCTGAGTTTATTAGGAGATGTGCACTGGGAAGAAAGCTTCCATGCTATGGCGATACCAGTCTTTTAAAAGAATATGCCATGCAGCTTGGAAAGATAGGTTCCAATCTCAATCAGATAGCAAAATATCTAAACAGTGGAGGCAACTATTTTTCAATCAATTTTGAGTTGAAGGAAGCAATGAAAGAGTTGTTGGATTTGAAATTTAAGATTTTGCCGACATTGGAGGATGTTGCTTGTGGCAGGAAGCACAGGAGAAAAAGTAAGAAGGAGAGTGAGGAGTGATGGCGATTATTAAGCATATATCTGTGAAGAATAGATTTTATTCAGATGCGGTGGAATATTTGACCTGCAAGTTTGATGAGTACACGAATAAACCGATTCTGGATGAAAAGGGAAGAGTACAGGAGAGAGATTCGTACCTGATTGAAGGAGTTAATTGTAATGCTGATACTTTCGGAGCAGAGTGCATTGAAACCAATAGACTGTATGGCAAGAATAATTCTATAAAGGATGTAAAGGCACATCACTATATTATCAGCTTTGAACCGACAGATGATATTACAATGGAGCAGGCAATGGAATTTGGAAAACAATGGCTAGAGGTATTTGTTCCAGGGCATCAGGCAGTGCTAGCTGTGCATCCGGATGGTCATAATGGAAGTCAAAATATGCATGTTCACATTGTGATAAATTCTGTTAGAAAATATGAAGGCAAAAAGGAAAAGTGGCATGACAAACCTTGTGAATGGAAGCAGGGCTGTAAACACAAAAGTACAGGGAAGCTGATGTATCATGCAAAGAAATGGGTAATGAGACAGTGTCTGCTTTTAGGATATGGTCAGGTGGATTTGCTTACAAAGAAGCATACGGATAATTATTGGGTAGAAAAGCGACTGATAGATAAAAATGCTTCGGACGGAGTAGGTGTCACATCAAATAAAGAATTGATTCGTAATACCATCGAAAAACTATTGCCATCAGTAGATTCATTTGAACAGATGGTGGAATTTTTAAAAGGTATATATGGTTGGAAAATCCGTGTTACAGATAAAACGGTTACGTTTGCCACTGCGGATATGAAAAAGGGAATTCGAGGCAATAAGCTTGGTGAGGGATATGGAAAAGCTGAGCTTATAGAACGTATAGAGCATGCCGTAGCAGAAAGAAAAGCCGAACAGGAAGTACGAAGGATTGCTGAAGAAAAAGAAAGAGCAAAGGCAGAAGCTGCTGCAAAAGAGGAAGAAGTCAGAAAGGCAAAGCAGATTGAAGAGGAACAAAAGCAAAGAGAGATTTTATCAAGGAAAAGAAAACTAGCATTTGAACGTAATAATATTCAGCATCAGTATTACAGTGCAGAACTTAATCGCCCTGATTGGAATAGGGAATATACAGCTTATCTGAATACACAGTTTATCAGTGATTATGCTGCATTTTCAGAGGAAGAGCTTACTGCACCGATTATGACAAGAGAAGCGTTCGAGGTGAGACAGGCAGCGACCTTGTACATTGAAAAGGCTGAAAAAGCTGGATTGATATGGGAAGAGACCTTGTCTGGAATTACAAGCCTGACGCATAGATGGAAATGGGAGTATATGGACTATTTGGAGGCAATTCGATTTAAGGATGTCGATAGTGTGAATCTTCAAGAGGCTAAGGAAGCAATTCTGACTTATGAGGAGTTTGCAGAGATTAAGGAATTGGAAGTGAATGAAAAAGAGCTAGAGCAGGTTGTTGATGATTCTAATGAATTTGTTTATGAGAATACAGTTGAAACTGAAATAATCGAACAACCGGTGATTGAAGCAGATATTGTGGCTGAACCAGTTGATTTTACAAAGCTTTCAATTAAGGAGCGAGCAGAACTTCTTCCTGAACCTACGGATGATATTATGGCTGAATTTGATACGTATTGTAAGCGTATGGGATATACAGAGGAAAAGATGAGGAGTATCCGATATAAGATGTCTTTGTATGATGAATTTATGGAAGAGTATGATTATAGAGTAAAAAAACATTGTAAAGAAATAATGCAATTTTGCTTTGAAAAAAAGGTTGAAAAGCATGAAAAAAAAGTACGATAATAAAGACGAAAGAAATAAATTTTGTATTTTAGTGGATTTGGAACTATCATAGATGATATACGAATTATACCCATTTTATAAAACTGTAGAAAGCCTTGTAAATACTGGGTTTTTAGCATGATTACAAAAAAATGAATTTTTTTAATAAATGGCTCAAAAACACAATATATAGCGTGTTAAAACAGCGGTTATTGCTATATATTGTGTTTTTGTGTAGGTAAGGTATAAGTCGTATAATTGGTTAATTGTTGACATGCTGATTAGTGTGTGATAGTATAAATGTATCAAACTTTACGAGGAGGTAATTACGATGATTAGTTACAACGTAGATTCTTATGGTAAAATGCTTGGTAATATTACTGAAAAGACAATGCAGAGCGCTGCTTCTTGCATCTCACAGTGTACAGGTTGTATGTGCAATTGTCGTTGTTCTTGTTCAGGTGGTATTATCGCAGATGTAGATTGGGAGGAAATGTAAGATGAGTGCAAATAATACAGAATACGCAAAAATGTTTGGTGCTATTTGTGACGAAGCAGTAGTTATGGCTAGATGTGCCTGTGTGGCATGTAATTCATGCACATGCGGATGCTCATGTCGTAATATTCCAGACTTAGATGAACTTGATTGGGAATAGGGTTAACCTATAATAGTTACATAATAAAGTTGTGATACAGCTTTTACAATTACTTTGGTCAGAGGCATGTATGGCAGAAAATAATATAGATTATTTGAAAATGTGTGGCATGATTGCTACCGCGTGTGCCGAGACATAAATACAATGGAGGAGATAGAATGGTACGAATCTCACGTTACGCTCATACATTTGATTTGGGCGATGATGTAGCATTATATCATTCACTCAGAATGAAACCGGTGTATTTGAATAAGAAGGCATATGAGGACTTGCAGGCGTGGCTTGCAGGTCCTTTTTGCAATGATTATGATGATGCTCCGGATAACATTAAAAATGAGGTGAATGAATTAGTAAAATTTAAGATACTTAATCACTCTGAGGAAGACGATGATAAGGTTCTTCAGTTCGTTAGAAGTAGAGTTCCTGGACCAGCTATTAACGTTTGTTATATGATAACAAGTGAGCAGTGTAACCTTGCATGTAAATATTGCTTCCTTGGAAACAATGATGAATGTAAGAGAAGCAATTTTTCGTTAGAAAATATGTCTGTTGAAACAGCAGATAAAGCAGTTAATTTCTTTGTTAAACAGATTAAGTTGTCGGGAATGGACTTTGAAGATAATAAGCCAGCAATTATTTTCTATGGTGGAGAGCCACTTGTGAATTATGATGTTTTGGTTTATATTGCTGAGAAGGTTAATGACCTTAGAAGTGTTGAGAAGTGTGTAAAGAATCTTGAAATGTCGATGGTTACCAATGGCTTGCTTCTTACAGAGGAAAGAGCATTAAAACTTAAAGAATTAGGTGTTTCGATTGCTATTTCAGTTGATGGTTTTACAGAGGAAGCCAATAGCATGAGAGTTGATGTTGCTGGTAATAATGTATTTAATAAAATTCTTAAGACACTTGATATGTGTAAGCGAATAGGTGTTGAAGTTTCGTTATCAGTTACGTTAAGTGAAGAGACAATTAAAGATACAAAGGATATTTTAAAGCTAGTAGATAACTATGGAGTAAAATCCTTTGGATTTAATATTATGATGTCTGATGAGAATTTTGTAGTTCCGCAGGAATATAATGAGAAGGCATCACAGTTTATTATCGACGAGTTCATTGAACTAAGAAAACGTGGTATCTATGAAGACCGTATCATGAGAAAACTTAAATCGTTTTCCAAGTCGCAGGTTTATTTTTCAGATTGTGCAGCAACAGGAGGCGGACAGATTGTTATTGCACCAAACGGTCAGGTTGGAATATGTCATGGTTGTTTGCATAATAAACAGTATTTCGTTTCAAATGTTGATGATGCAGAATTTGATGCAACAAAGCATAAGGACTTTATTGAGTGGTCACAACTGACACCTATTAACAAAGATGAATGTCAGGATTGTCCTGCACTTGGAATCTGTGGGGGTGGTTGTCCAGTCAATGCGATGCATTTGAAGAAAGGTAACACAATCCATGATTTAGATGAGCGTTTTTGTACTCATTCAAAACTTACATTAGATTTCTTAATCAAGGATTTATATAGAATAATAAAGGAAGGGTGATTGCATGAGTGATAACATTGTTATTGAAGGTATAGAAACAAATAACCTAAAAAACATTGATGTTCAAATTGTGAAAAAAGGCATTAATTTAATAATTGGACCTTCAGGCAGTGGAAAGTCATCTCTGGCTTACGATACCATTGCGCAGATTGGCCAGCATGAGTTTATGGCGATGTTTGCGGATGACGTAAGTGAACCTTCTTATAAAGTAAAATCTTTTTCAAATATGGTGGCTGCTGTTCCAATTAAACAGTCAAATCATAATAATAATATGAGATCAACAATAGGTACTTATTTTGGCTTAAACAGAAGTATAGGATTGATCTATGCGGTAATGCTAGGTCTTTCTGAGGACTTCTTTGTATTAAACAAAGAGAGTAATTTGTGCGAGAATTGTCATGGCTTAGGCTATGTAAGTCAGTTAGATTATAACAAGATAGTTGATTTCAATATTCCTCTTAAAAATGTACCGTTCAGATGCTGGAATAGATATAAAGATTTTTTTTCACAAATGATTGTAAATTTTTGTGCGGATAATAAAATAGATAGCGACAAAACCTTCAGGGAATTAACTGATAAGGAAAAGAAGTTGCTTTTACACGGCGAGAGTTCAGAGAAGTATTCAGTTAGATACAAGAAGACAAATGCATTTTCTAGAAGAACATCAAAGTTCTACGGAGTTCTCACAGGAACACCGATGCTTCCTAATTGTGGCATTGGCAAATCATTCTATTCGGAGTTTGAATGTGAATGTTGTCATGGGAAAAAATATGGAAAGCAGTTTGATGAGTATAAAGTTCAGGGGCTTTCAATTGGAGAGTTTATGACTGTTGACTTTGCTTCTCTAAAGACAATATTTGATAAGATTTCAAAAGAGATATTGGATGATAGACTTGCATTTACAATTAAGAATTTGAAAGCATTTATAGATAAAGCGGTTGAGTTGAATTTGGGTCATCTGTGTTTTCATAGAGCTATTCCGACTTTGTCAGGTGGAGAATTGCAGAGACTAAGAATGGTACAAGTGTTTACCACACAGCTTTCTGATTTAGTGATCGTTTTAGATGAACCACTTGCTGGTTTGTCCAGTGTAGAAAAGAAGTCTATTTTTGATAATGTGGTTTCTCTTGCTAAAAAGCATACAGTTGTTTTGGTTGATCATGGAGATACCTTCTATAAAGTCGCTGACAAGGTTATTGCTTTAGGTGAAAAAGGTGGAAGTGCTGGCGGTAAGTTGATTGATGTAGAATCATTTCTGAAAAAGCAAAATGGGATAAAGAAAATTGCTCCACCGAAAGTTAGCACACAAACAGCGGTTGAACTGAATAGTTCGATATATAAATACAAAGGTGTTAAGGCTTCATTTGCTGATAATTGCATGAATCTTATAACGGGTTATTCAGGAGTAGGTAAATCTACATTGTTAAGAGAATACCTACCACAGTATTTTGAAAGTTATTTATACATCAACCAGAAGCCATTGTTAGGAAATAAAAATTCATGTGTAGCTACAGTTCTAGATATTTCCAACAAGATTTCTGAATTATATGCTAAGAAACACAAAAAGGATAAGAGATTCTTTTCTAGTTTGACCGGAAATGATGGAATGTGTCCAGTTTGTGCTGGAGCTGGATATATAGAGTATGGTGATGTTTACCATCAAAGTGCTCAAATTGAATGTAGAGAGTGTGAAGGCACAGGGTTTAATAAGATATTAAAGAAGTATAAAATAAAGGGAGTCTCAATATTTGATGTTTGGAAAATGACATTAGAAGAAGCAGTAGATTTCTTTGAAGATACAGATAAGAGCATTTCAAAAACCTGTTCAACTGCTTCTGAGATTATGCTGGGTCATTTGCATATAGGTCAGCCTACGGGTACTTTATCCGGCGGAGAAAATATCCGAATTAAAATAATGAAGGCGTCAAGGTCGACTGCCAGAGTGATAGGAGTTGATGAACCTTTTAAGGGACTAAGTAATATAGAAATTGATGCTGTTGCAATGTTTCTGAATAAGATTAGAGAAAAAGGACGTACATTAATTGTTATAGATCATACTGCCGGTGTTGAGGACTATTTCTCGCAGTGGATCCAAATTGAAAATATAAATGATATATTATGCGGAAGGATAATGAAGTAAAGGAGTTGATATGATGAGTTATTTTTGCATAAAAGATGAAGAGGGTAATGATACGTCTTACCTGTTGGTTTCGTATGGAATAAAAGTGAATGGGGAGAATGTTGTTTTCGAATTGAAATCAGATGATTTTAGCGTTTCATATGAATTGCGTCCTGACACGAGATTTAGTACTGTTGATATTATAAAATCATATCTTGAAGGAATCTTGGAACAAGTTAAAACAAATGGTTATGTATTGAATGTTTCTGAATATTTTTCTAGAATGTATGTAATGATAGGATATGAAACAAGTAGTGTTTTTGAAATGGGACAGTTTACTGCTTCTAAGATATTATAAATAGCTAACTTGTTATTTTACTAGAATCAGGAAAGCGAATTGTTTACGAATTGTTAAGCAGTTCGCTTTTCTGATATCCTGATTATGAACTGATAACATGATATTGTTATTTGAAATATTTTTTCTTATTTTTTATACCGCATGATCTTTTCCCAGTTTTCCGGGAATCCCATTTCATTTAACAGTTGCTCACGGGTAAGATGTGGACATTGTTTAAGTACTTTGCGGATTAATTTGGTTAATCCGGATTTGAACACTTTAAAATCCTCAGGACTAATTAGATAGCGCAAGGCAATTACGACAGCAAATAAGTCCTGTTTGCCATATTGATAATTCCCGTTTTTCCGGGAGATTTGCAGTTTTTTATGCAATAGGGTATCTGGTATTGTTTCATGGATACGGAATGAAAAGAGCCGTTCTCCATGAGCACAGACATTTCTACATCGTGCAACAATTGTTATAAACTGATGTAATTGCTTCTCAGATATATTGGTAAAGTTCTTGCTTATTTTTGTTCTTAAGTCTGTAGTTGCATATTGATACATTTTGGAGATTTGACCAAATGTCAATGCATTCGTTGCAACCCATAAAGGGATATTATGGTGTGTGTTGGCTGAATGATTTATGTATGCGTACTGGCTTGGCACTGAGATCGCCTTTTGCAAAGAATGAACAAGTCTATGGACTTGCTGCTGGTTTCTCTTATTATAATTATAGGAATTTACATCTAGATAATAGCATTGCTGTTCACCATATTTCTCACAGAAGTGGTATGAGAACATGGATTTCATATGACGTTCTACATGAAGGATATATTTTAAAAACAACGTGCGTAATTCTTCATCAAAATAATAAAATGAAACCAATTCATCAAATGTTACTCCGTGAGCATATTTATTTGATGCATTGTGCTTAAACAAAGACTTATATCCTCCAATGAGAGAATAATAACTGATTTCTTCCAGCATCTGCTTAGCATAATCGTGATTAGGAATAGACAGTTGTTTATCCTGTTCAAGTATTTGTAATTGTTGCTGGTAGGTTAAAAATATTTTTGCCAATGTATCCCTTCTTCCTGATTTGTGGTATAAAAAAAGTGGAGCCCACGCATGGAACTCCACCGGCTGCGGGCATCGCAAGTTTCCGCAGCACAACCACTAATGATAATATACCATCAACATCCACTGCTGTCAAACGGATTTTTTAGTGGTGATAGTAGTTTATGCATTGTAAAGCAATAATATTCTTATTCTTGCACATCATTTTTCTTCGCTCTGCTCTTATACACATTGTACTGATTTTTACATTGAGGAGAACAGAACTCTACATTTGGTCTTGAGGCAACAAATGCCTTTCCACAGTGCTTACATACCTTCAGACTGGAATTATCATCAGTCAGCATAAAGGAAAACATCATCTGCACACATAGCAATAAGGAATTGAAGTCCCAGACTAATGTTGGGTGTTCTTGTAATTCAATATGATATGTAGGTGCTACACCGCCAAAAGCAGCCATTCCCTGACGGTAGAGATTTCGTTCATTTGAATCCAGTTTGTCATAGTCCTGATAATATAGAAAACTGGAGAAAAAGGTAAATGCCCAGTCACGGAATACTTCTACCAGCCAGTCATAGGATTCGGCGTATTCTCTCTGAAAGCTCATCATTACTGCCTGCGGCTTGTTTTTCATAGTCATGAGCAGTGCAATCGTTTCCGAACTGTCGGTACTCCAATTGGATTCTACCCCCTTTTTGTGAAAATCAATTTTCTCAAAAGGGAAGAAGTGTGACAGATACTTTTCTGTGGAAATGCTTTCTTCTTTGATAAAGTGATTCTTTGGCAGGTAGACTGCCTCATATGTAATGAAATCCGGTGTGCTAGGCAGGGCGGTCATAAGTCCAAGCATACCGTATTCGTTTACAAAATTCATAATGGCTTCTTTTAATTCTGATTCACTCGCTTTGTTCATGGCAGTAGTGCCGATATTGATGGCGGTCAGCACCAGCTTTTCATAAGCTTTGATTGGATTGTAGATGGATGGCTTGGCATCCGTAGAAGGTGTGATATAACACTTTCCGTTTACGGCTGTCCGCCATTCGTATTTATCATATTTCACCCAGTTGGAACTGGATTTCTGAAAGATATTCTTCATTGTAATTCCTTTCTGTATAAAAACTATTACTATCATAGCACGTCTGTGTGCATATTTAAACTTCTTTTTTATGATTCGTTCGATTATTTTTCTTGCATTTCTTGACTTTTTCCTTTGCCAGCTTTTCCTGCTCTCTGGCAATTCTTCTTACCACAACACCGATTTCTTTTAGAAGGGTCAGCTTCTCTTTATTAAGCTTTTCCATAGTAGCCGGTATCTTTTCTTCATGTCTTGTAAGGAAGTCCAGTTCTTCCATAGTAAAAGGAAAATCTTCGACCTGCCTGTCTACCAGTATCATAAGAACCTTCTTCTCAATCTGTCCAAGGATAGTAGAGCGGACACCACGAATGTTGCGGTCGCTCTGATTACGCAAGGCTGCTAGCTGATTAGTTGTGAAATCCTTAAGATATAAGAAGTATATCAGCTCCTTGTGGTCGTCCTTTAGGTCATAAATAATTTTGGAATAGTCCTCGTCAGACAGGGAATTGTGCATCTCATAAGGACAGTTTGAGATAATATCTATAAAATCCCCCTTCATAAGCTGCCGCCAGTAAGCATGATTGATGGGAGTGGGGATAACAATGGCAAGTGGTGCTACATCTTTCTTGCTGTCTATATTTTCTCTGCCGATTTCGTGATAGCGTTCCTTGCGTTCACGGTTGGAATCCAAATGATCCCATTCCTTTATCACTTCCTCAAAGTCTGAAACCGTACGGGCTCCGTCTTCCAGTCGCTTTAATGCAATGGCACGAAGCTCCCTTTTTAACATTGTTTTATTCGGGTGTTCATCCTCTGGCTGGAAGTCATCATCCTTTATTGGATGCAGTTCCTGCTCCAGTTCCATTTCATCAAAATGTTCTAATTCAATTTGTAATTCCTGCCGGGTTGCCTCAAAGGTAACATCCTCATCTATGGGAACGGCTCCATCTTCACTGTCAAAGTTGTGGGAATATTCCCAGAAGTCCAGCAATTCCTGATGTTTTCTAATGTTCATTTATCTGTAAAACCTGCCTTGTAGATACATTTTCATATTTTTTTGCAACTTTTTAAAAAAACACTTCCGCAAAACCCCTCCTAAATCTCCTATATGTGAGGGAGTAATCTTTTTAAGAATAAAAGTATTACTCGAATCGTACGAATGCGAGCTGGTCGATAGAATTAGTATAACACAAAACAAACATATGTTCTACAATTATTTGAAAGAAATGAAATGTTTGTTCTTGCGATTGACTGCTCGTGATTTGCAAATAAAACAGAATTAAGGGAGGAGGTCTTGCTATGGAATGTTATCAGATGGAGGCAGGCAAATGTCTGGAATTTAGTAAAAAGATGGCAGTTCTAAGAAAGCTGGTTCGTCTTGGATTGATTTCAGAGAATGAGTATATTCTGGCAAAGAATAAGATTATGAGTTCGTATCATATTCTGGAGTCTGAATATTTTAAATCCGATACAGGAAAGCGAGTTGCTTAGTAATTGGTTGTTGTATTGGGGTAAGCAGAGTCTGCGTGTGTGAAGATGCATATGTAGACTCTGTTTTTGTGTGGAGCAATATGAGAAAGAATTATTTGATTCACACATTCGTTCATATTTTCATTTTTTAGTATGCTTGGTGTGAAGGAAATCACCAGCACAGATTTAAAGGAGGATTTTAATTATGGCAGAAGTAGAAGTTATTAAGGCAGTGGATGGCCCCATTCTTCGCAAGAGGGATTATGAGGGCAATCCGCTTGTTATCACAAGACAGAGAGTTGCGGCATATGTACGTGTCAGCACGGATGATGATGAACAGCTTGAGAGTTTTCAGTCTCAGAAGAAGTATTATCAGGAAAAGATTTCAGAAAACAGAGACTGGGTTATGGTCGGCATTTATGCGGATGAAGCGATTACCGGAACCAAGGTGGATAAGCGTGAACAGTTTCAAAGAATGATTCAGGATTGTATGGATGGAAAGATTGATGTGATTATGACAAAGTCGGTATCCCGATTTTCCAGAAATACAGTTGATATTCTTCAATATGTGCGTCTATTAAAGGAAAGAGGGATTGCGGTTATTTTTGAAAAAGAGAATATCAACACAATGACAGAGCAGGGAGAAATGATGCTTACCCTTATGGGAACGCTTGCACAGAACGAAGTGGAATCCACATCCAAGAATGTGAAGATGGGCATTAAGATGAAGATGAAACGTGGAGAGCTTATGGGCTTTAACGGATGTCTAGGCTATGACTATCATCCGGAGGATAAGACCATTACGGTAAATGAAGCAGAGGCTGAAACGGTTCGTCTGATTTTTGAACTGTATTTGCAGGGATATGGCACTTATACGATTGCTAGGCGATTAACGGAATTAGGCAGAGTAAATAAGAAAGGACAGGTAAAATGGACGGACAGCGGAGTTCGTGGCATCATCAAAAATGAGAAGTACAAGGGTGATTTACTACTGCAAAAAACTATTACCACTGACCCGATATCAAAGAGACGTATTGAGAATTTTGGCGAAGAGGAGCAATATTATGTTCGCGACCATCATGAACCTATCGTAAGCAGGGAGGTGTGGGAGCAGGCAAAGGAGATTCGCCTATCAAGAAATCGACAGTCAAATAAAATGGCTGATGGAAAGCGGGAGAAGTACACAAAGAAATATGCATTCTCCAGTATGTGCGAGTGCGGTTTCTGTGGCACGAAGCTGACGAGGCGTACTCTTCATAGCAGTTCTAAATACGAGACTCCAGTCTGGTATTGCAGAAATGCAGCCAATAAAGGTAAGCATAACTGCCCGAATAGCAAGTCGGTGCATGAATCTATCTTGGAAAATGCATTTCTTGAGGCTTATAAGTTGCTTGCCGGTAACTTTGATGATGTAATTAATTCTGTGATTGATACGATTGAAAGTGTCAGTACAAATAACGAAGATATCGGTAGACTGAAAAAGGAACAGAAGGCTTTAGATAATTTGGAACAGCGCAGAAAGAAGCTTACCGACTTGTATCTTGATGATGGAATATCCAAGGAAGCCTATGACGAAAAGTACGAGGAGCTTTCTGTGAAGATTCAAAAATCAAAGGAATCTATAGCGATTCTTCAGGAGAATGTTTCTAACCAGAAGGATGTAAGCAAGAGAATGGCAACTCTTAAGAAAGCACTGGCTGAAGGAGATATTCTGGATGAATTTGACCGAGTGGTATTTGAAAGTATTGTAGAGAAGGTTATCGTTGGAGAAACGAACGAAGACGGAACTGTGGATCCTTTTAAATTGACCTTTGTTATGAAAGGTAATGGCAACAGCATTGTGCCGAATGCAAAGGAATGGTTCAAAGCAGAAAAAAGCACAACAAAGACAGCATAGATTGTGGTATACTATTCAAGATAGCAAGGCATCTGCTGTTATATCAGTAGCAGGTGCCCTGATATAAAAACATTCATAAGGAGGGCTTGATTATGGCTAATCAGACTGAACTATTGAATGTTAGTGATGAGATGAAATTAGACGATGAAAGACAGAGTTTTGAAGGACTGGAGTGTGGCGAAGGATTGTGTTCTTCTTCATCAGACACTACTGAAGAATTGTATTCTTCGTCAGCACACCGTGCATGTGGAGACTGTGTGCCTCTTGAGCAACCGAAAACCTGACTCATATGTGCACCTGAATCTGAAGATGGAAGACTACTATCGGATCAAGGATGCCCAGAAAGAGCAGGACAAGAAATAACCATCATAATATCATACGGAACCAACAGTAAGAGCTACTGATGCGAAAAAGCATTGGTAGCTCTTTTCTTTTTCTCCGGAGCAGGAAAGGCGGTGGTGCGTATGAGAGTGATCTGAATATGGCGGGTAAACAGAGTACTAAATCGAAAAACCAGAGTAAACCGAAGGAGGAAATTATTATGTCGAAGAAAAGAAGTATTAAGGTCTATGGGCAGAGCGGATACAAGTACCGGGAGACACCTACCATCATGCTGAAGGGCATGTGGCTGAAGGAGGCTGGTTTTGACGTTGGAGATTATATTTCCGTCACCTGCGAGGATGGTAAGATAATAATCGCCCAGGATGCCGAGAGGGCTTCTGTGAAGGCTGCAGAGGCTGAGTTCATGGACAGGGAGATGAAGGCCTTACAGATGAGATACGAGGCGGAGAGGGTCAAAATTCGAGCTCAGATGGTGGCAGAGCAGGGAGCAAGGTGGTGAAGATGTTTACCACTGAAGAGCTTCAGGCAATCGACGATAAATATTTCAGAATGATTGTCTTGGATCCGTATGATCTTACAATCCAGTCAAAATACACCGGCCATTATTGGTATTTACACAGCACAGGATATCCGAGTGACGGATCGTGCATCATCTTTCACAAACATCGTTATCAGCATCCGTACCATCAACATGGGCGAGCACGGACACTGAGACAGGCGATCAAGTCTATCAAGGATCATGATGTCTATCAGATCACTGTAAGAGGTCACAAGTAAAAAAGGGGAGCACACTACCAATGATGCTGGTAATGTGCTCCCTGTCTTTTTGTCAGAGGATGAGTTTAGATGATATCCTCCATAAATTTGAGTGTAATCTCCTGAATCTTCTTTACCCAGTCAATCACTGTGGACTTCGGCACTCCGAGCTCCTTGGCGATTTCGCGGCGTGAGAGACCGTCTGAGAGAAGCTTGACTACTGGTGCATATTCCGGACGGATTGCTCCGATATAGCCCATGAGCTCCTGAAGGAGTTCCAGGTAACGTTCGGCACTGCCATAACCTTCGGGTGCAACCGGCTCATAAGCTTCTTCGACGCCGTCTTCATTTGTCCAGGTCAGATCGCTAAAGGTCAGAGTTCCGTAGCCTTTCTTGTCAAGAGAGTGATAGAAAGGGCAGTCCTTACACTTGTTGCTTTCAGGGCAGCGGATAGCATGTCCTTTGCCGTCACTAATCTGGCAGCGCTTATCGCGATCTTCAGCCTTGAATTCATTGGAGAAAGAGCTGAGATACGAATCGTACTGCTCTTTGGTTCCGGGAACGAGGATGACGGTACACATGCGGTTACCAATCTTCCACAGACGGATATCCTTCATGGAAAATCCGTAATCCAGTGCAGCTTATAGCAATCCAAAATAATACTGCATTCTCTTGACATATGGTTTATGATAAAGTC
>OBLI01000173.1_pt1 | contig 70482 bp, 75 predicted proteins | sample 1519701 | NCBI WGS metagenome assembly OBLI01 (sample SAMEA3663005, study PRJEB22513) | pig gut metagenome | biome: pig gut; feature: pig-associated habitat; material: faeces | place: France | collected 2012
CCGCCGTCGCACAGGGCATGGAGCGGGTCGTTATGCACCTCGATGAGCAGACCGTCGCACCCGCAGGCGACGGCGGCCAGCGCCATGGGGGGCACCAGACGGGACTTGCCGGTGGCGTGGCTGGGATCCACGATCACGGGCAGGTGGGTCAGCTCATGGAGAAGGGGCACGGCGGTGAGATCCAGCGTGCTGCGCACGCCGCCGGAAAAGGTGCGGATGCCCCGCTCGCAGAGGATGACGTTTTTGTTGCCGCCGGCGAGGATATATTCGGCGCTGAGCAGCAGCTCCTGCACCGTGGCCGCAGAGCCTCTTTTCAAAAGAACGGGCTTATGGCAGCGCCCCAGGGCGCGCAGAAGGTCGTAATTCTGCATATTGCGGGCGCCCACCTGCAAAACGTCGATGTCCTCAAACAGGGGGAGGTCGGCGGCGCTCATGATCTCGGACACCACCGGCAGACCCGTTTCCCGCCGTGCCTTGCGCAGAAGCTCCAGCCCCTTTTCGCGCAGGCCGGAGAAGTCGTAGGGGGAGGTGCGGGGCTTGTAGGCGCCGCCCCGCAGGAGCTGCGCACCGGAGGCCTTGACGCTGCGCGCCACGGACAGAAGCTGCTCCTCGGACTCCACGGTGCAGGGGCCGGCCATCATGCAGAAACGGCCGCCGCCGATGGAAGCCTCGCCCACCTGCACCACCGTGTCTGACGGATGGGAGCGGCGGGAGGCCAGGGGCAGAGGATCCGCCGTAGGGAGGACGCTCTCCACCATGGGCAGGGACGAAAGAAGACCGCTGTCCACCCACTCCGCGCCGCCGGAGAGCAGCCAGACGGCGCTGCCTTCGCAGGCTTCACGGGTCACGGCAAGCCCCAGCTGCTCCAGATAGGCCAGAAGCCGCGCTTCCTGTCGGGGCGTTGCGTCTTTTTTCAGCACAAGGATCATGGTGTTCTTCCTCCGACTTTTTACATGAAAAAACGCACAGGCATAGCCCGTGCGGCAAGGTCGGACAGCGGTGGCCGGCCAAATGATCGTTACAGGCCATGGCTGTATATTTTTAATATATGTAATTTTACCACGGTTTACAGGGGGTGTCAACCTTTTCCCCCCTAAAACGCCTGAAACAGACGGGCGGGCGGTATTGCAATGGGAAAAAAAGTGTGCTATACTACAATATCCAGAGAAAGCCAGCCGGAGAAAGGAGGCGCTCCATGGAGAAGAAAGGCGTCAAGATCGCCGCCCAGAACCGCAAGGCGTTCCACGACTACTTCGTGGAGGAGCGCTACGAGGCCGGCGTGGAGCTGTTCGGCACGGAGGTCAAGAGCATCCGAGCCGGCACGCTGAACCTGAAGGATTCCTACTGCCAGACCAAGGAGGGAGAAATTTTCGCCTACGGCGTGCATATCTCCCCCTATGACAAGGGCAACATTTTCAACAAGGATCCCGACCGCCCCAAACGTCTGCTGATGCACAAGCGGGAGATCCGCAAGCTGCACGACCTGCAAAAGCAACAAGGCTACGCCCTGATCCCCCTGTCCGTGTATTTTAAGGACAGCCGTGTGAAGGTGGAGCTTGGCCTCTGCAAGGGCAAGAAGACCTACGACAAGCGGGAGGCCGTGGCCAAGCGGGACGCCAAGCGGGAAATGGAGCGAGCCATGCGGGAAAAGAACAGATAAAAGGAGACAGACTATGGAAAACAATCCCATTGTGACCATTACCATGGAAGACGGCGGCAAGATCGTGGCGGAGCTGTACCCCGATGTGGCGCCCCAGAGCGTATACAATTTCATTTCTCTTATCAAAAAGGGGTTTTATAACGGCCTCATCTTCCACCGCTGCATTTACGGGTTCATGATCCAGGGCGGCTGCCCCGACGGCACCGGCCTAGGCGGCCCCGGGTACTGCATCAAGGGCGAGTTCAAGTCCAACGGCTTTAATAACGACCTGCGCCACTCCAGAGGCGTTTTGAGTATGGCGCGGGCGCAGGCGCCGGACTCCGCCGGCAGCCAGTTCTTCATCATGCACAAGGACAGCCCCCATCTGGACGGGGACTACGCCGCCTTCGGCATGGTCATAGAGGGCATGGACGTGGTGGACGCCATCGCTTCGGCGCCCCGCAACATGATCACCAACAAGCCCAAGAAGCCCCAGGTGATGGCCTCCGTCACCGTGGACACCAAGGGCGTGGAGTATCCGGAGCCGGAGAAGCTGCCGGATCCTTACGGGCGGTAAAAATCTGTATTCTGCCCGCGTGCCGGAAAACGCATCCGGCACGCGGGGGAAGATATAGCTCTGCAATCCCTCTGCCGGAAAATCCCATAGGGATTTTCGGCAATGCGACATGGGGGCGTACCGGTTTCGACGGGGGTGTGGAGGCAGGATAAGCGGGCGGTGGCGCCTGGCCACCTTAAAACGGGCAATTAAAAATGAACTGACAACACGAATACTGTTGCCGTCGCAGCTTAAGCTGTGACCGTCTGAACCGGAGAGGCCACAGGCCGGGGAAGGCGTCGTTTATGTGGCGTCCGTGCGGCGGGTAAGAGTTGCCCCGCCCACGCATCATGACTCTACTGAATCGCGCAGTCTGTTATGTGTCTGCGCGAGGAGGGAATGCTGAAACATAACTGCGCCCGGAGAAAGTCCTGTTAAAGCGCTTTCGGACAGGGGTTCGACTCCCCTCGCCTCCACCATCTAAAGAGGACGAAAAAGATGTTCTCGGCAAAAACCCCGATTTTATCGGGGTTTTTTGCTGCCCTGAAAGCCGTTTTCTCATTTCACGATTTGGAGATGTGAAAACGGCTTTTTCCCTTTCCGGCAGGTCTTGAACCCCTGTGCAGCTACAAACAGACAACACAACATCAGGCAGATAGAGCATCCAATCTATCTGCCTGTTTCAATTTTATACGGATATACACAAAGCCTCGACTTACAAAAAAGTCGGGGCTTTTTCTATTTCACCGAAAGGAAGCAAAACATGGTTTTTACGGAATCCCCCTATGACCGTTGCATTGAAATGCTGATGATCAGCGTCCCCGGCTTCAAGTCAGCCGGTGGTGGACGAAGGCACAAAGTCTCCATTGAATATACCGCGGAAATGTGCGCCTGCAAGCTGTGCCTGTATTACAAAAAGAGAAAATGTACTGCCGAAAAATGTCCCTGCCTCAAAGAGCGCATTATTGCCGATGTAGTTCCAATCAGCATGGTACAAATGGAAACGATGTCAGCGATACATCACCCGGCGTTCCAAGCAAGATTAAAGAAATATATAAAAGAAAGCGAGATAAGGCCCATGATATTCAAAAATGAAAAACACAGTGCAGCCTTCCGCGATGCAGTCAGAAAGCTCGACCGAAAGAACAATGCCCTCATGTCTGCCGTTTATCTGCTCACTGCGGATAACAAGCTTTGGAATCATGCCAAGCGATATATCGAGCGCAACGAGGTTCGTTTCGATACGATGAGGCCAAAGGACAGCACGGAGAACGGTTATACGCTCTACTGTACGGCGAAGGATCTGTATTGCGGAACGAAGCACATCACCGTCAGTGACCTTGCTGATACAGAGCTGATCAGCCCCAAAATGTTCGGACTCATCTGTAACGCAATGTCAATCCGAAGATTCGGCCTCGGAGCCATTCAGTTCAAAAGTATTAATAATGGAGGACGAGAAACATGATCAACGCAATTATTGAAAGCAAAGGAAACACGCTTGTCACAGAGCTGCCGATTGGCATCTATACTCTGTACGAAAGGCTGTTGTCTGTCGGTATTTCTGCAAACCCGAAAACGATCCGATTGACGGATAACGAAGAAGATGACATCCGAGTAAAACTGTATTCGGAAAGCGATTTTGGGAATCACCTTCTCCGAGTTTTGGACGAAGAAAACACCCTTGCCGATGCCAACCTTCTGACGGCGGTCGTTCAAAATGCACATGAGGAACTCCGCAATGACATCGAACAGAATATCCTCTATGACCAGTATACTTCCATGAACGAAGTCATTGATGATATCCGCACCATGACCGCAAACACAGGCCCGGTAAAGATTACCTTCTACTGCCCGCTTGTCGGAACCATCGAAGATGATGAAGGGTTATCCTCTTCTGTCGGTGGTCGTTTCCTTCACAGCTATCAATGGGCTATCGAGGAAGCAATTGATATCGACCGCCGTTCCGATGATGTGGATATGGCAGAATATTTCAATAATGATGATGGGGTCAAAGCCAAGCTCGTATCGGCAAAATGGGGCGTGGAAGATTACCGTGGCCGACTGTTTGGAAAGATCGAATGCAGCCTCAAGGAAGAACTGACCGATGCCGAAACAGAGATTTTGAAATCATGGACAATTGGACAGGCAGCAGACGGCTGGGGCGAAGGATTCGAGCAGCATCCCATCGATACGGAGGACGGAGATCTGTATGTGTCCTTCTGGAACAGTGGTGACGATTACGACATCATGACTCATGATGAGCTTGATGCGTATATAGACAATCAGGGAATGCGGATGGGAGGAATGTAATATATGGCCCTGCTTTTTTCGGCGGTCAGAGTAACCGCCGGCAGCAATGAAGCGGAATTCCTTGTCGGTGGAATTCCGCGGGAATATGAAGATCTTGAAGGATGGACAGCGTTTGATAATTTTATAGAAGAAACGGATGCAGAAACCGAGGTATCCGTTCATGTGGAAGCATACACCTACGGCGGCGAGGAAACCTACAAAGCCTCTCCTGCGGAGGTGGCATACTTCATGAAACGCATGGAGCGTGATCCTGCTTTCCTGTCCGAGCATTGCGACAACATCGAAGACGCTGACTTCAGCTTCATATGGTCGCCCGACGAATTGTATGGAATGGAGGAAATGACATGAACGAATGGGATCGCCTGTCAAGACAGGCAGAACGATATAAAAAGGAGTATCCGTCCGGCACTCGCATTATGCTCTTAAGCATGGGGGACGATCCCCGCCCCATCGAACCGAATACCCGCGGGACTGTAAAGGTGGTCGATGACATTGGCACCCTGCACTGTCATTTTGATAACGGCAGGTCGCTCGGCCTTGTCCCCGGTGAAGATTCTTTCCGCAAATTGACAGCGGAGGAACTGGCAGAGGAACAAGAATCCGAACTGACTGAGGACGAAAGCGGCCCCGTCATGGGAATGTGAGGCCAAAAGGATGAGTGACAAAAAAGAAATCGTAATTCCCGCAGAATATGCGGAGGCACTCCTCCGCTCCGCTGCCGAAAAGGAAATATCCGTTGAGGAAGTAATCGAAGCATGTATTCGGAAGTATATCGAAGGGAGATCTCAAGATGCCGGATGATAACAAGAAAGGCATTACGGTGAAAATCGATGCCGAACTTCATGCGCAGGTCAGAGAGTATATTGAAAGCCACGGAATGACGATGGCTGAGTTTATCACACTTGCCTGCGATGATGAACTGCACCCTAAAAATCAGATGAAGGAGAATCAGAAAATGGAAAATATGCGTACCGTTGCTTTTCAGGTACCCGAAGATTTGTTTCAGCGAATCAAGGATTACCTGCAGCGAAACAACATGACACAGCGCCAGTTCCTGCTCGGTCTTATCGAAACCGAGCTGAACCGTGAACAGACCGAGCGTGAGGCCGTTTGTGAGGCACAGACCGAGGATCAGGAGCCGGACGAGGAAGTGTCCGCCTCCGACCGGGAAAGCGAACGTGAGGGCTTTGTGGGCGAATGTGACGATTCCGAAGAAGCCGAGGAATATGATGAATCCGAGGACGAAGATGAAGCACAGGGCCCTGTGCTGGGAATGTGAGGTGAAGCAAGAATAAGGTAAGGTCGGATGCCGTATGGCAATCCGATTTTTTGATATGTTCGCAGGTATCGGCGGTTTCCGTTCGGGACTGGAAGCAGTCGGCGGTTTTGAGTGTATCGGTCACTGTGAACTCGACAAATACGCAAACACGTCGTACTGTGCCATGTATGATACGGAAGGAGAATATTACTGTGACGATGCACGAAAAATCAACCCAGACGAAATGCCCGACTTCGACCTCATCTGTGCAGGCTTTCCTTGCCAAAGTTTCTCGGTTGCGGGGAAGCGACTTGGATTCAATGATACAAGAGGAACTCTGTTTTTTGAGGTTGCCCGAATCATTGCAGCCAAACGGCCTGCATTTTTTTGTCTGGAAAACGTGCCGGGGCTGTTATCGCATGACGGCGGCAAGACACTTGAAACCATCTACTCCACGCTTGTTGAGCTGGGGTATCATTTTGAATGGTGTGTGCATAACAGCAAATATTTCGGAATCCCGCAGCAGCGGCGCAGGCTGTATATTGTCGGATATCTTAGAGAAGAATGTGCCGGAGAAATATTTCCTCTCGAAAGCGGCGCTTCGGAAAATCTCCGGCAACTTATCGGCGGGCCCCAAGGGCAGCGCGTTTACGATCCCGACGGAATAGCCTGTACGCAAACTGCGGGTGCAGGTGGTTGGGGTGGTAAGACCGGCTTATATTTCATTGACATGAATCCCAACCCGCAGCTTACCGAAACGGCCCGCTGTATTACCGCAAGACAGGATTCCGGCGTCAGCAACCACCGTGGAGAACATTCCGCCGTGTTCGTGGAAGAAGGCCCTCGTGCGGTGATCTCGCCCTCAAAAGAAATCGTTCGGCAGAACGGCAGGCGCGTGAAAGAGCCGGAGGAAGAAATGTTTACGCTGACAGCGCAGGATCGGCACGGCATCATCCATCATGGACGAGTCCGTAAGCTGATGCCAATCGAGTGTTGGAGGCTTCAGGGCTATACCGACGAACAATTCTATAAAGCAGCCGCCTGCGGTCTTGCAGACGGGCATTTATATAAAATGGCGGGAAACAGCGTGTCTGTCCCCGTCATTTCTGCTATCGGGCGGCGTATCCGATATGTCAATGAAAAATATCACATTGTGGAGGTGAAACCTTGAAAGAACAAAGCAGACAGGAAAAAATCAGCGAGTTCAATAAAAACAACAAGCCCTTCTATCTGACTGACCATAAAGATGAAATCAGCCTTTGCTATGTCATAAATCCGACCCCGCATGAAACGAGTTGGTTCTGTCAGAAAATTTTCAATCTGTATGCCGAATCCGTTGGCGACCCCGTGAAAGAAAACGGATTGTTTACGCACGGAAGCGGATATGAGTGGGAGTTTGCCTTCAGAAAACTGTTTGAGAATGACCCCAATATCGGTAAACTCACTTTTGACAGTGAAGCCGGAGGCTTCTTCTGTTACGGACGGGATGTTGATATGATGGCTGACTTCGGGCATCGATTCCGGGAGATTTGCAAAGACGAAGCCGCCTTCTTTTATCTGATTTGCAAAGCGATCCCCGAAGGAGAGCGAATGACTGCCGAATCCATTCGGCTCAGTAAAACCTTCAAGGGCTTCCTTATGAGCAATCCCGGTGCCGCTGTGGATTTGAAAACACCGCAGGGGCACATTCATGTTTCGGCAGACATGAATGAGAAGCTGCTTGACGGTACGCTTACAAAAGTGCTTGGTGACGGCTTTTATATGGATGTGGAAGAACTGCTGAACATGAAGGTGGAACAGAAAAATCGGGATCTGTTCGATGAAAACCATTATCAGGTTGCCGTCGATTATTTCGAGGATCAGGAAATCGCTGAAGATTTCAATATAACGATGTAAGGAGGGATAATGCCTATGGAAGAAATAATGCGTATTTCGGTCTCATCTGAAAGCCCCAATAACACAGGGTGGTTTTATACAGATCTTGCCTTGCCTGCCTCGAACCTGCATATCGCGGACGCGAAGCAAAAAGTCAGGTGGAACGGCGGGAAAGAATCGCTAATGCTATATGAGACAATTGAGTGCCTGCCTTTCCCGGAAATCGAAGATCTGCGCCTTGATACCACCACAATCGAAGAACTCAATTATTTCGCCAAACGCCTTGCTGCCCTGTCCGACACAGACATCGTGAAGCTGCGCGGAGTATTCCAATATCTCTGCCAAGAAGAACACTCTGCGGATGACCTCGTATCGGTGAAGGACTTAATCAATATGACTTACGGACTTGACGAAGTCATGATTGCCTCCAATGTCGGCAGCGATGTGCAGCTCGGTCAGTTTGTCATAGAAAATGATCTGAATGAAGACATTACCGATATCCCGGACACCTCCCTCTACCTGCTGGACAAGGCACACATCGGTCAGCTTCAGCGGAAGAACGACGGCGGCGTTTTTGTGCAAAACTGTTATGTAGTCGCAGGTGCATTTGAAATGCCGGATGTGTATGACGGAGAGCATATCCCGGAAGAAGCTGATGACGATGCGGTGTTCAGGATAAAGGTCGTTATGGACGGCTATGACAGTCCCGAAGAAGCAGAAGCAATAGCTGAATGGCTGTCGCTTCCGACTTCCGAAGAAAATGCCGATCATTTCGCAAAAGAACTCTTTGATGCCGAATCGATTGCGGACTGTGTGTGCCTTGACATTGAATCAGCTATTCCGAAAATGACAGATGCTGCTTTCAGGTCAATGGCTGAATTTGATATGCTGAATAAAATAGCTGTTAAATACAGCTCCATGAGTACGGCAGAGCAAATCAAATACAAGGCAATCCTTGAAGCGGAAAATATTGACACTGTCGAGGATGCGCTGCGCATGACGGAACATCTGTCGGAATATGAGCTGTCGGCACAGAGTGCCGATGCGGGAGAATTCTATAAAGAATACCTCGCACACCATTTGGACAGTCGTTTTGATCCCCAATGGCTCGCCAATGTGATCATTGGGAATGAAGGACAGATTCTCCTTGAAAGACTCGGTGCTTCGGAAACGGCATACGGCTTTGTCTCTGCGCGAGGCGACTCCCTATATAAGCTCGTCTCCCGTGAACCGACAGAAGAAAAAGAACTGAAAACGCAGGCTATAACCGACGAAAAGCTCGAAGTGGTCGAGGTGCTCGGACAGCCTGCACTTTTCACCAATGGCAGAGTCACAGAAAAAGAAATCCCCGATGGCCTGTACCAATATGAGCTTCGCAGCGGTGAAAATCTGTCTTTTGCTACCGTTGAGCCGCATGTGAGAATCGACCATGCCGGAACTATTATCATGGGAGAACCTTTGGATTTCAGCGCAAAGGGATATATTGAACTCGACGAAGATTCCTCCCCCAACTTTTCAGGGGAAGAAATGACGATGCAGGAATTTGCCGAGGAATATAATCGGGTGCACAGCGACAGCCCGGAAATGGGAGGAATGTCATTATGAGCATCAATATCATCACGACAGAAGACCTTCGCGGCATGGATGACCGCGAGGGTCTTATTCTTCAGGGCTGCGGCGGGGATCTGCAGGAATGGGTCGACGGCATCAACGGCCTGCTTACAGACGAAGGCATCCTGCGCAGCGGTTCCCGCTTTGAGAATGTCTCGGCATTCAAGCACGGGAACCTGACAAACCTGCTGTTTCCCTTTGAGGAAGGAATGGATATGGATATTGGGAAACTGGCCATATGGCGTATTCAGACGCATGAGCAGTTCGGCGGCACATGGCTTTCCGATTATGTTCCGAACCAGCTTGACGGCTTTGAAAATGAGCCGATAACGAACGATGAAATAGAGATGGAGCCATGATCTATAAGGACTTTGAAAAAGAAGTACAAGCAATCATGCGTTCTCAGCCGTACTGCACGATCCACACCTCGCCGGACTTCCAATGCGATCAGACCGGTGGATATCCTACTTCGCTATGCGTCAGTTGGGAGAGGAATAAGGCATGGCTCACCTTGAATGAATCTCTGCCGACCGAAGGTTATGATATGGCCATGTTCAGACAAATGTGTGCGGATTTCGGAATACGGAACTGTTACGATGCGGAGGACTTCAACCGCCTGCTCAGGGAACTCGGCAGCGATGCCATAGAGTCAGCAGAACTCATACCGGATGATGAAACGGAGGGTTTCAGCTATGACCTATGAAATAACAGACTTTTTCGGCAACCGTGTCCCGCTGAAGCCGAGAGTGGAGCTGTATGCGGTAAAGGATGAGCTCATGGGTAAGGAAATGCCCGGCCTTGCCATTGTACTCGACGAAGTCAGCGATGAGCCGGATATCCAGTATGCCGTGCTTACAGTCTCCTTCGGTGACTTTATCGGTATTAAGAACGCCGCATATATTGACACCAACAACTGTCCGTTTGCAAGGCAGCTCCTTGAAAAAGGCATTGCGCAGGATACGGGCTTAACGAAAAACAGCGGGTTCTGTTCGTATCCGCTGTGGGTATTCCGTGAGGACTTCCTGCAGGAGCACAGCGGCGGCAATTATGAAAAGTATTCTGCAGCCTTTGACGAATATATGGGTGCCTTCCTTGAAGACACCGAAGACGAAGAATTAACAATGGGAGGAATATAACGCATGGCATTTCTGTGGTTTTTTATCGGGCTTCTGCTGGGCGGCTGCATTACCCTTGTGTATATGTGCTGCCTGCAGCTCAGCTGCATCAACGACTGCGAGGATGAGATCCGAGAATTAAGAGCAAAACTCAACAATCATTAACCATAAGACGGTATCAATCGCCCCCACGGCAGACGATTGGTACCGCCTTTCTGCATATAGGGGCGATGGTACCTCTTTGAAAAGAGGTGATCCATATAAAAACCCCGGTATCGAGGGTGGGCAATAAAAGCGCCATCCTCCACATTCTCTATGCGCTGTTTCCGCTGAACTACGGCCGCTTTATTGACGTGTTCGGCGGCTCCGGCAGCGTACTGCTCGGTAAGCCGCAGATCGATCCGTTCGAGGTATACAACGATTTTGACCATAATCTGGTCAATCTGTTCCGCTGTATGAAAACGAGGACGATGGCGACCATCCGTGAGCTTGGCTTCTGTACGCTCAATTCCCGTGACGATTTCAATGCCATACGAAGGTTCTTTGAAGATGAGCGCTTTTCGGATGAGTATCTCGGTCAGGAGCTGCAGCTGACGGAAATCATGCTGCCTCCGATCAGCGCGGCAGAGCTGAAGGAGCTGCGTCGGCAATTCACGGAGGATTACGATGTGCGCCGCGCCGCCATGTTTCTGAAGCTCCTGCGCTACAGCTATTCGAGCAGCGGGAAATCCTATGCCTCGCAGCCCTTTGACATCCGCAAGCTGTTCTGTCTGATCAAAGAACTGGAAAGCCGTATGGCAAATGTGATCGTGGAAAATCAGGACTTTCAGACGCTGATCCGACACTATGACCGTCCCGACGCCTTCTTCTATCTTGATCCGCCGTACTACTCCACCGAGGATATGTACGCGGTGGACTTCGGCTGGGAGGATCATGTGCGATTGCGGGATACGCTGGAAGGCGTCAGAGGAAAATTCTTGCTCTCGTATAACGATTGCCCGGAGATCCGAAAGCTGTACGAAGGTTACGATATGTTCGACTTCTCCCGCACCCATTCCATGGCGCAGCGGTATGAAGCCGGAAAGGAATTCAAGGAGCTGCTGATCGCAAATTACGATCTCTATGAGCGTGAAAAAGCCAAGCCGAGCCAGTTGACGCTGTTCGATATCTACGGCGACGAAAACTATGATTACGAAAAAATCTTAAAGGAGTGTATTATTCAATGCAAAATTCGATGAAGGAAAACAAGCCCCTGTTTGTCATGATCCCCGTGCCTCTGGAAGCATTGGAGGATTCCGGGATCGACATCGGAGATCTGGTGCAGTTTACCGTCTCTGACGGCAGAATCACGATGGAAGCCGTCGTGGAACTGGAAGATTTCGTATGCGGCGGCGACTGTGAAAGCTGCCCTGTGAATATGACAGAGTGCGACGATGACTGCGGTCATTGTCCCTGCCATAATACTTGTGAAGACAGTGAGGTGAAAAACTAATGGCTCAGATGTTACGAATCCTCGGTAAGCGCGGCCGAATTACCATCCCCTACGAAATGCGTCAGCGCATGGGCTTTGCATATAACGATGTGCTGTCCTTTACCGAAGCCCCGGACGGCAGGTCTGTGGTGGTAAAGCGGGAAAAGATCTGTGACAACTGCAAAAACGAAAGAGCGCAGCCGAAGAAGGACAATCCCGATACGGTTACGCTCTTCGATTTTCTCAACGGACTTTCCGATGAGCAGCAGTGCGCGGCACTCTTCCATCTGTCCAACAAATGGACGGGCAAGAACGGCGGTGGGAAGCATGAGCGCGCATAAACCGCTGTATCGTCATTCGCTGCGGGATGCACTGGAACACAATGAGCGCGATGACTGGCGGGAAAGCTATAAAGAAAACTGCGACTGCGCCAGAGCCATTGAACGAGCGATCTCAGAGCATTATAAAGATAACCGTCTGGAAGACTGCGCTTCTGAGATCATAGACCGCTATGGCTTTGACCGTGTCAATTGGGTGCTTGCCAATACCATTAAGCAGAAGGATCATGACGGACGCTTCTCTGAAGCAAATAAAGCATGGGCAAAAAAGCTGTATATCCCGAACGATGATGTCCGCTGGCATTTCTGCGCAGAGTCCCATCCGGTACTGACAAACGCATTTGTTGATCAGGCACGAAAGGCGTGGCAGGATCTCGGACTCTTCGATGCCTCCCATTGCCTCCCCAACGACAGCGAACAGGACTATAGAGGAAAGGTCGTCGTGATCGATCCGAGTATTTTCAAGGACGAGTATAAAAAGCCCGACTGTCAACTGTTCCTTGCGGAAGGCGGTTTCGGAGCAAGCCCCCATGCAAGAGGGCGAAAGGTGTTCGGCAAATTCCTCGACACCGGGGAAAGCACCCAGTATAACCGCAGCGACATCATCGGCGTACTGAAGGATGAATGTCTCCCGGAATGGGCGGCAGATAAGCTGGAAGAATTGCAGCCAAATAAGAATGAAGATATTACGATGGGAGGAATGTAATTTGAGGGTAAAAATCTATCAGATCAATATGGACAGAGATACCGACCGCATTAAGTTTATGGGTTTTGATGCCCTCGAACGATTGCATAAGTCGAAAGACATTAATCCTTCGATTTATGACGAGGTGTTCAATGCCGAGATCGACGAAACCGACCTCGAACAGATTTTTACAAAATTCAATACGGAAGGTCATCCTCTGCACCGTGGTCATTCGCTGTCCGTTTCGGATGTTGTTGTGAATGATAACGGTGCTTTTTTCTGCGATTCCTTTGGGTTCAAGCAGATCGACTTCGACGAGTCCAAGACACAGAAGCCGGATAACCTCATGCGGGTGGTCTATGTGGAACCCAATCGAAAGCCCTATGTGGCCGAGATTGCCCACACACTGGAAGCCGAGCAGAAAGCCGTCGGCGATGGACTGATAGAGCCAATTTATAATGAGGACGGTACCTGCTATGTCGGCAATGAGGAATCTAAACTGCGAGGCATGCCCGGAAACCGCCATTACAATGATTATGGTTCTGTCCTTGCCGGCCCGTTCTTTGTGTGCGGACTTACCGAGGATGATTTCCGAGGATTAACGGATCAGGAGGCGACGAAATATATGGATCGGTTTGCGGAGCCGGAGGACATCAGCGATGAAGAAGTTCAGGCTGACACCGGATTTATTCTTTACGGATTCAACTAAAGGAGGAAACAATGCCTGCAAAGAAAACCAACACCCCAAAGGAAAACAGATATACCGTCCCTGCTGTAGCGGCAAGGATCGACCGCCTCGTGGATTATGAAGGCAGCAAGGTCAAGGCAATCGCCAGTGCCAATATCGGCGGCGCGTTTGCCATCCACGGCATCAAGGTGATCGAGTCGCAGAAAGGACTCTTCGTGCAGATGCCGCAGTCATCCTACGAAAAGGACGGCAAGAAGCAGTACACGGATCAGTTCCATCCCATTACGGCAGATGCACGGAATGAGCTGAATGCCGCCGTTATGGAGGCGTATGAGGAAAAACTCTCTGAAACGGAAGACGAAAGCCCGGAGGAACGGGACGAGGCTGCTCTCTCGCAAAAAATGTAAAAAACTTTCCGATTCTCGCTGGACATTTCGGATTTCTTCCGTATCCTTGTAGGCAAGAGGTGATCCTACTATGACAAAAAGAATACACGGCACCCTCGCACTGCTAATTCTTCTGGCAGTCCTGACGGGATGCGGAACGATAAGGCCCGACCTGCCTGCGGAAAGCGAAACGGTCAGCGTCCAGTCTACAGCCGCCCCCACAGACGAAAGCACGGAAGACTCGACAAAGCAGCCCTCCTCGGTGGAGAAAACGGAATCAGGCAGCAAACCGGCAGAAAAAGAAACTGCGGTTCCCGCAGCCGAGCAGCCCAAACCTGCGGAAACATCTCAGCCTGCGGAGCAGACAAAACCCACGGAACAACCGAAGCCGACGGAACAGCCGAAGCCTACGGAGCAACCCAAGCCGACCGAACAGCCCAAGTCTACGGAACAGCCCGAGCCCACAGAACCGCCTGCAGAAACGAAGCCGAAGACGGCATACGATTATGAATTCGATATCAATGCCATCCGAGCGGACTGTATTGCCATCGGGCAAAGCATGGGCTACACGCTGGACACTTCACTGTCAACCCAAAACGCCACTTGGTGGAATCCGGTGATCGCTTCGGCAAACAATCAGGGCGATACGCTTAAGTCGAATCTGAGCCAGTATATCCGATTCCATACGCGGGACAATCTCAGTGCCTACGGGCTGGATGAGATCTCGTGCTTCAATATCTGCTGTGAATCACAAGGCGGCTCATACGCAATCTACTTCGTATTCGCATAAACAAAATAAACCCAAGACAGAGTCCTCTGCTGAAAACGGCAGAGGACTTTTTTTGTCAAGAAAGGAAGGAACAACACAAGATGAATGCATTTTGCAAAAGAAAAAGCATGAGATGGCTCTCAGCATTACTTGCCATCGTCATGCTCATTGCCATGCTCCCGACCACGGCATTCGCCTGGTCTACAGAGGAAGGCACAAGCTGCACATCGACCTTCGGAGATCTGTATCTCGGCTCTGATGGGAAGAACTTCTACAACAAGACGGGCAATATTCTCTTCTACAACGATGACGGCAGCACCTATGTTACCTCTCATACCGGAGGTTACGCCAAGTATAAGTATATGATGATCGATTCCACCGGTACCCATCAGGTGTACTGTATTGAGTCCGGTGCTTCTTTCGATTACTACGACGATTACTCCTCCACAAGCGGCAGCAACAGCAGATATTTTCAGAACCTGCCCATGACCGCACAGTACGGAATCATGCTGGCGCTGATGTACGGCTGGCATGAAGGTATGTCCTCTCCCGTACCCGGCACCAATGCGGATGACTTCGCCTATGCCACACAGGTCATCATCTGGGAGTATCAGCAGCAGCTCCGCACAAGCCCCACATCGATCTCTTCCAATAACGGTATTGATGCGGATCTGTACAGCGACACCCTCAAGGGCAGACCCGCGGAGAAGTGCTATAACTGGATCTTGGAGAAGATGGCAGCACACTATACCGTGCCGAGCTTTGCAAGCCGAAACAGAAACAGTGCACAGACCTATACACTCAAGTATAACGCTTCCGCAGACAATTACAGTCTGACACTGACGGATACCAATAACACCTTTGAAGATATCGACTTTTCTGCCAGCGGTATCACCGTTACCCGCAGCGGTAATCAGTATACCTTCACGAGCAAGAAAATGATTGCAAACGCCGTGACGGTATCCGCGCAGAAGGACATCGATCTCAACATGGGCAAAATGCTCATCTGGGGCTGTCCCGGCAAACAGACGATGGCATCCGGCGCGGAAGACCCTGTGTATTTCTATTTCAAGCTTGATACGGAAACCACAGGCGTGGGTCATATCGTCAAGGTAAGTGAAGACAGAAAGGTCGACGGCATCCGCTTTACTATCAGCGGCAATGGCGTAAATCAGACCGTAACCACAAAGGCAGACGGTACGGTGGATATCGACCTTATGCCGGGTGAATATACCGTGACGGAGCTGACGGACGAGAAATATGAGCCGCAGACCGAGCAGCACATTACCATCGTCAGCGGAAAGACCTCCACGGTCACCTTCCAGAACACGCTCAAGCGCGGCACACTCAAGGTGACCAAGACCTGCGAGGACGGTCTGGTGGAAGGCATCAAGTTCCATGTATCCGGCACATCTCTCAGTGGACTTGCCGTGGACGAGTATACCGTCACCGACAGCGGCGGTGTTGCCGTTTTTGATAATCTTCTGATTGGCTCCAACTATGTCCTTGAAGAAGTGGATACGCCGATTCGCTATGTTGTACCGGAGGATCAGACGGCTGCCGTGGAATGGAACAAGGTGACGGAGAAGGCTTTCGATAACCGACTCAAGAAGTTCAATGTTACGGTAGTCAAGGCAGATGCGGAGACAGGTACCGCACAGGGTGATTCCACACTTGCAGGCGCTGTGTATGGACTGTACAAGGGCGAACAGCTCATCGACACCTATACCACCGATCAGGACGGGCAGTTTACCACCGCGTACTATGTTTGCGACAGTGATTGGAGCATTCGTGAGATCACCGCAAGCGAGGGTTACCTTGTCAATGAAACGGTTTATCCCGTGGGCGCAGACGCTAAGCTGTATACGGTAGAGTATAATGCAGCGCCCGATGTTGATGCGGACGAAACCGTCATGAAGGGCACCATCGCCATTATCAAGCACTGCGATGACGGCTCCACTCAGCTCGAAACGCCGGAGGAAGGCGTGGAGTTCGCCGTGTTCCTCAAGAGCGCAGGCTCCTATGAGAATGCAAAAAGCACCGAGAGAGATTATCTCGTTTGTGACGAGAATGGCTTTGCGGAAACAAAAGCCCTGCCTTACGGACGCTACACGGTACAGCAGACAAAGGGCTGGGATGGCAAGGAGCTTATGCCCGCCTTTGATGTATTCGTAAACCGTGACGGTGAGGTCTATCGATATCTCATCAACAATGCACCCTTCAAGTCCTATGTCAAGGTCGTCAAGACCGACGCGGAAACCGGGAAAGCGATTCCCTACGACGGAGCTGCTTTCCACATTTTAGCTCCCAACGGCAATAAGGTGGAAATGACCTTCACCTATCCGCAGCTCACCGTGATCGACACCTTCTACACCACAGCCGACGGCACCCTTATCACACCGGAAGAGCTGGACTATGGCAAGGGATATGCCCTTGTGGAAGTCAACGCTCCCTATGGATATGTGCTCAACAGCGATCCCGTGTATTTTGACATCACGGAAGATAACGCATCTGAGGAGGATGCTGTGACTGTGGTCAAAGTGGAGCGTCCGAACATGCCGCAGAAAGGCACGATTACCATCAGCAAGAGCGGCGAGGTGTTTGCCTCCGTTACGGAAGCGAACGGCATTTATCAGCCTGTCTATGAAGTACGCGGACTGTCCGGCGCTGAATACTCCGTCGTTGCTACTGAAGATATCTATACGCCGGACGGCACACTCCGCTGCGCCAAAGACACCGTCGTGGCGACCCTTACCACCGATGAAAACGGCACAGCCACCACAGAGCCGTTGTATCTCGGCAGATATGCAATCCGTGAGGTGAAAGCCCCCTACGGCATGATTTTGAACGCCGATGTACAGGATGTAGAACTGAGCTACGCAGGTCAGGAGGTGGAGATCACCACCACCGCATCCTCCTTCTATAACGAGCGTCAGCATCTGACCATTGATCTTGCAAAGGCGATGGAAAAGGACACCCGATTCCACATCGGTGAAAACGGTGAGATTCATGCCGTTACCTTCGGACTGTATGCTGCCGAGGAATGCAAGGCGGCAGACGGTACTGTGATCCCCGCAGATGGACTTGTGGAAATCGTCTCCTGCTCTGATAACGGCAAGGCCGTATTTAAGACGGATCTGCCTGCAGGTGCGAAGATGTATGTCAAGGAGATCAGCACCGACTCCCACTATATCCTCTCCGACAAGGCATACCCGGTCGTCTTTGAATACGCCGGACAGGACACCGCTGAAATCAGCATTTCCGTCAACGACGGCAATACGATCCCCAACAAGCTCATTTACGGTTCCGTTAAGGGTTATAAGGTCGACCGTGAGGACGAGAAGCCCATTGCCGGAGCCAAGTTCGGCCTGTTCGCTGCGGGTGAAACCGTATTCAGCGCCGATACCGCTATCCTCGTGACCGAATCCGGTGAGGACGGCAGCTTCGCCTTTGACCGCATCCCTTACGGTGAGTATGTGATCTACGAGCTGCAGCCTGCCGAAGAGTATCTGGAAAACAGCACGAAATATCCCGTGACGATCCGGGAGAACGGTACAACTGTGGAGATCAAGGCGGTCAATGACCGAATCCCGGCTCTCAAAACGACCGCAACGGTAGATGGCGAGAAGGAAGTCTGCGCGACCGAAAAGTTCACGCTCATCGATGTGGTAGAGTATCAGCATCTGATCCCCGGTCAGGAATACACCGTAAAGGGTGTGCTGATGGACAAGAGCACCGGCAAAGCCTTTCTGGAAAATGGCAAGGAGATCACTGCGGAAGTGACCTTCATGCCGGAAAGTGCAAACGGCAGCGTGATCGTCACCTTCACCTTTGACAGCCGACTGATCGGCAAGGATACCGACATCGTCGTCTTTGAGAGCCTGTACACGGGCGGCAAGGAATTCGCTGTCCATGCGGATCTGGAAGATAAAGATCAGACGGTCACCGTCCGTGTACCCGAAATCAAGACCAAAGCTACAGCCAACGGAAAGAAGACCGTTGCCCCTTCCGGCAAGGTGACCATTGAGGATACCGTATCCTATACGAATCTCACTGTCGGCAAGGAGTACACGGTCAAGGGCACACTGATGAACAAGGCAACCGGCGAGCCTTATACCGTGAACGGGACTGCCGTTACCGCAGAGGCCGTTTTCACTCCGAAAACGAAAGACGGCGAAGTGAAGGTGACCTTCACCTTCGACGCCTCCGGTATTACCACGAACACAAAGCTTGTTGTGTTTGAAACCGTATTCCGTGAAGGTGCGGCGATTGCCGTCCATGCCGACATCAACGATGACGGACAAACGGTCACTGTAGCACCTCCCACTCCCGATGTACCGCAGACCGGAGATGAGAGCAATCTCGGCTTCTGGATCGGTCTCGGCAGTATCGCGCTCGGCGGCATGATCGCTGTTGTTATTATCTACTTCAAGAAAAAGAAGGATGATGATCAGCAGTGATGAAAAAGGTGTATATCTGCGCCCCGCTTGGCGGGAATGTAGAAGATAACCTGCAGCGCGTAAAGAAATACACCGAGTACGCTCTGAAATGCGGAACGGCTCCTGTCGTTCCGCATTTCTATGCCCTGTGTCTGAACGACAGCATCCCGAAAGAGCGTGAGATCGGTATGGCCGCCGGACTGAGTCTTCTATGGTTTTGTGATGAGATGTGGATCTTCGGTGATGAGGTTTCCGAAGGTATGCGCGGCGAAATACAGTTTTGCCAAAACCTCAACATTCGTATGAAAAAAATTACGGATAAAGAAATCAGAAAAATAATCGGAGGTTATTAACAACATGAAAAAGAAATCCATGAGAATTCTTCTTTGCGCGGCATTGATGACCGTTCTTATCTCCATGCTCTCGGTGACTGCATTCGCAGCCGGTGATGTGGCAGGGGCTATTGAGAGCACATGGAATGCCGCAAAAACGCAGGTGCAGACCGTCGTAAACAATGTGGCCTTTCCCGTTGTGGATATGATCCTGGCCATCCTCTTCTTTGTGAAGGTCGGTACTTCATATTTCGAGTACAGGAAGCACGGTCAGTTTGAGTTTGCCGCGCCCTGCATCCTCTTTGCCTGCCTGATCTTCACTCTGACCGCACCGCTCTATATCTGGACGATCATCTAAGGTGACGCCTATGAATTTTTACGAGCAGGAAATGCGCAGGTTTTTCTCTGAGTGCGACACGATTGGTGAGCAAAAATACTGTGGAAAGACCTTGCTCGGCAAATTGGATGGTGATCTGCGGGTCAAGCTTCAGCTTGTTTCCACGCGGGTAGCAGAGCAGTACAATGCCATTCGCGCCGAAATCATTAACCGCACGGAAGGTTTGGTCGACAGCCAAACCTTCACTTTTGAAGATATCCTCGGAGAGAATCCCTGTTATCAAAGCAACCCTATGGCAAGAGATATCCATATCTGGGAATACAATCGAAAAGCAGATTGGTACGGATATCATCCCACATTGGCCGACCGAGATGCGGTATCGGACACAATAGGTGCCTATCTCTCCATGTATCAGAGTGAGGATATGTCTATGACACTATGATACCACGAAAGGGGTGACAACCTATGTTTGATTGGCTCGGAGATTTGTTTTCGGGCATCGGTGACGCTATCGGAGGAACCATTGAATATCTCGGAACGGAGATCGCCAACACGATCTTCGATTCCATCCTCCAATGGTTCTATGAAATCATATACGGTGCTGTTGCCGATTTTTTCAGTATGATGGGCAATATGGGCGCTGACATCTTTGATCTGTCATGGGTGCAGGCGACCATAAAGCTGTTTACACTATTCGGCTGGTCGCTGTTCGTGGCAGGTACGGTAGTCGCTATATTCGATGTGGCGATTGAGTATCAGAACGGACGGGCAAATATAAAGACGACCAGCCTCAATATCTTAAAAGGCTTCTTTGCCTGCTCACTCATCGGTGTTGTGCCGGTGGAACTGTATAAATTCTGCATCAGTCTGCAGAACACCTTCTCCCATGACCTGACGGGCATTGTATCAGGCGCACAGTCGCTCGACCTTGCAGGTCAGAGTACAACCGTCCTCGAAGGCAGCTTCCGTGTATCCGCCGATGTTACCTTCGGACTATTGAATCTGCTGTGTCTGATCGCTTTTGCCTACTGCGTGATCAAGATATTCTTTCAGAACATCAAGCGCGGAGGCATTCTGTTGGTGCAGATGGCCGTGGGCAGTCTGTATATGTTTTCCGTCCCGCGCGGATATACGGACGGCTTCAATCAGTGGATCAAGCAGGTGGCGGCGATCTGCCTCACGGCATTTATGCAGACAACCTTATTGTTCCTCGGTCTCTTGACCTTCCCAGACCATATGCTCATGGGACTTGGCATTATGCTTGCGGCAAATGAAGTACCTCGTATTGCGCAGCAGTTCGGTCTTGATTCTTCCGTAAAGGTGAACATGATGAGCGTGGTGCATGCAACAACCACGGCTGTCAATCTGACAAGAAGCGTTGCACGGGCGAAGTAGACGGAGGCACACTATGAAAGATAACAAAGAACTGGAACGCAGGGATCTTGCGGTTGATGCGGACATGCAGGTGGATGAAGATATCGGGCATGAAATACTTGCGTATCTGGAAACATGGTTCGATGTGGATAAGAAGTTTAACATTCATACCGCGGAGGATGACGGCACATGGCTCAACATGTATGCCCGGTACAATCCGTTTGAAGATACGCTCCGTATCGAGTGCGAGATCGATACTGATGACAGCAGTCCCAATCAGTATTTTGACTATGAGCCGAGTACCGGCGAAGAACAGCTTATCAAAGATATGATCACGCAGAAGATCAATGAAATCTACGGTCAGACGCCGCAAGAATTTTGCGAAGATGTCTGTGGTGAAGACCAGTCGATGGGAGGACTATCATGACACACTATTTGTATCCGCAGAACCTCAAAGCCACAGCCAATATGTGGCTTTGGTCTCTGCGGGATTTTGCAATATTGGGCGTAGCAGCCCTTCTGTCCATAGTGATCCTTGTGGAGCTGCAGCTTTTTCTGCCTGCAGCCGCAACGCTCTGCTATGGTTTTTTGACGATCCGCATGGATGATACCACGATTCTGGATTATATCCGATATGCGGGTCGGTATTTTCTGACCACACAGCAGTATTACGAATGGAGGTGACGAGCAATGGCTAAGAAAGAAAAAACGCAGAAAAAGAGAAAAGGTCAGTCCGTACAGGACTTGATTGGCGTCAAGACCTTCACCAAATACGGACTGCAGACCAATAAGGGTGAACTGCTCTTCTATACGGTTTCCCCGACAAATATCTCGGTGCTGTCCCATGTGAATATAGAGATCAAGATCCGGCATCTGATGATGGTGCTCTCCGCTATCCCGGATATTGAAATCACCTGCACCGACTCCTCCGAGTGCTTTGATGACAACAAAGCCTATCTGCATGGCAGACTGAAGGATGAGCAGAATCCGAAGGTTCGTAAGCTCATTAAGAAGGATATCGAATTTCTTGACAATGTGCAGGTGGAAATGGCAACGGCAAGACAGTTCCTGTTCACCGCACGAATCAAAGGGTCGAAAGACAAGCAGGTCTTCGATACCGCCAACCGCATCGAAAAGATCATCTCCGAGCAGGGCTTTGAGGTCAGCCGCATGAGGAAAGCGGATATCAAGCGCTTCCTTGCCATCTACTTTGAAGCAAGCATGCAGGGCGAACAGATGCCGGATGCGGACGGCGAGCAGTATTACAAGGTGCCGGAAGATGAAGACGAGGACTAAGGTCATCGCAGGGATTCTTGTTGTTCTGCTGTCGGCATCTCTTGCCGTATCCTGCTATATGATATGGTCGGAACTGTCACAGCAGAAAAAAGAAAAGGATACCTTCTCGCAGCTTGCCGAGCTTGCAGAGCTGCCGGAACCACAGACGGAACCCGAAATTCAAGACACCGATCCTGCGGAAGAAACGATACCGCCTGCCGTGCATAAGCACGATTTTACGGGGCTAAAGGAACAGAACAGCGAGTGCGTCGCATGGATCTGCATCCCCGACACGGCGGTGGATTACCCTATCATGCATACCCCAAAGCAGCCGCAGAAATACCTGCGGATGGATTTCTACGGAGATTACAGCCAGTCCGGGGTTCCGTTTCTGGACTTCCGATGCACGGAAGACAGTACGAATCTGATCACCTACGGTCATAACATGAAAAATGGCACGATGTATGCGGACATCCGATACTATGCAGATCCGTCATTCTGTGAAAGTCACCCTGTCATCGAATGGGAAACCGAGGAAGGCGTGAAGAATTATACCGTCTTTGCCGCAGCGGTTGTCAATAAGCTGGACGGATGGTATGACTTCATCAACGCCGAAAGCGAAGATGATTATACGCAGCATATACAAACGCTGGCAGATAAGGCTCTGTATGTGACGGATGCCATTCCCAAATACGGAACACGGCTCCTCACGCTCTCTACCTGCTATGGAGGCGGCTCCGACAGCCGCCTCATTGTGGTAGCCGCGGCACAGTAGATTGTAACTTTTTTCGGAACTTTTTGCGAGATGATTGACTTTGGGGGTTAATTTAGGGTATAATACCTTTGAAGCAAGGAGGTGCGTTCCTATGGCAGATAAGGAGCTTTTGGAAAAGAACGCAGAGCTGAGTGCTGAAATTGCGACACTTCCCAAAGGATATATCTCGCAAAAAAACATCAAGGGCAAGGTCTACTATTATCATCAATGGTCAGAAAACGGTCAAAAGCAGAGCAAGTATCTGCGAGATGATGAGGTTGAACCTCTTGCCAAGCAGATAGAAAAGCGAAAAGCGCTTCAGGCAGAGCTTCGTGCTCTGCGGAGCAATCCTGCAGACGCTTCTGCCAAAAGCAGAAACAGGAAACGGAATGAGGTGGCAGGTTTGAAATGCACACTGATGCATAAACGCATTTCCGTGGCAGATATCGAACTGGACGATGCCACCGGGTTTATTCAAAAAGTCGGAAAGCTGTATGCACCGGAGCACCTTCCCATCGGCATACAGGTGCGCGCAGGTGCCGCAGACAGAGCGGCACTGAATGATTGGTGGACGGACAGATCAATTCCCGCCAGTCGTTCCGGTGTGCGCGAAGCACTGGAAACATTGGAAATTACAAGCACAAAAATGCTGCTTGTCAGATGCTACGGATTGAGTCTTTCGGATCAGTATTGGATTCGCCCGGAGGGGACGGAGCTTTCGTGGGATGAAATTAATTTCTTCCATAATGATTTCTCCGACGATATCGGTGATGTGCTGTTCGGAGCCAATAAAAAAGCAAATGTACTGAACTTCAGCTCGCCGGATAACACTTCGGACGGCAATCTGAAAAAGAGATGGAAGATCATTGACGGCAAACGCTGTCTTGTAAAAGGCGGTTCCAACCCGTACCGTCAGCAGCCCTTTAATGAGGTTATCGCAGACGGCATCATGCAGCGGCTCGGCATTGCGCATATCCCGTATTCGGTTGTATGGAACAACGGCGCTCCTTACAGTGTGTGCGAGGACTTCATTGACGAAAACACAGAACTGATTCCCGCATGGCGTATTTTCAACTCGCAGAAGAAAAATAACAGCATGTCGGCGTATCAGCATTTCGTGAAGTGCTGTGAAGACTTGGGCATTCACGGTGCCGTACCGTTCCTTGACCGTATGATCACAATGGACTATATCATTGCCAATGAGGACAGACACTTCAACAACTTTGGTGTCCTGCGCAACGCGGAAACCTTGGAATGGCTCGGATTCGCACCGATCTACGACAGCGGCTCCTCTCTCGGCTATGATAAACTGCCTGTGCAGATTCTCAGAGGACAGGAGATCACGTGCAAGCCTTTCAAGAAGCACCATGAGGAACAGCTCAAGCTGGTATCCTCCTTCAACTGGCTTGATCTTGATAAGCTGAATGATGTACAGACCTTGATTACAGAAACATTTTCGGGTGGAGAGATCGAGGACTATATCGATGAGAGGCGTGTCCGCGCAATAGGCGACTCCGTAGAGCGCCGTGTTGAGCATCTCGCGCAGCTGATCCAAACGCAGAATCCGATGCGTGAAGACAGCACGGAGGATGATGTGGAAGAAAACATTGCCGAAGATTACGGCCCGAAGATGACGATGTAACCGAAGATAACCTCGATAACCTCTCGGTTGTAGGTTATCTATGCACACACAAATATAATCACAAAGTCAGTCGTTTTGCGAAGTTGCAAAGCGGCTGATTTTTTTATGCCGTTTTACGGAAAGCAAAATGACACCAAGGAGGAAAAAATATGCTGAAACGAAAACAGCGGGTACTGACGCCGGAGCAGATGGAAGAAATCCGCACGAAGGACTTCTTCGATATGATCCTGCCCGGTACCGTAAAAATCATGACAGACCATTATATCATCGGGGACTCCTACCGCTCGGTATGGGTCATCCGTGAATATCCGCCCTCTACCGAGGAACAGGCGATCCTGTCACAGCTCGCAGACCGCAGCGGTGTGACACTTCGGATCTATCACAGGCTGGTGGAGAGTATGGAACAGCGGAAGATCGTGCAGAACGCTACCCGCAGAAACAAAATGAAGTCCGGCAGCACCGATGTCAACGAAACTATCGAGGCCGAGGGTAACCTGCAGGATGTTATCGAGCTGCTCGCCAACCTTCGTAAAAACAAGGAACCGCTGCTCCACTGCTCCGTGTTCATCGAGCTGAAGGCAAAGAGCATGGAGGCGCTTCGTGAACTGCAGTCGGATATTGCCATGGAGCTGACTCGCTCAAAGATCTCCGTTGACAGACTGACTCTCCGACAGAAAGAAGGATTTCTCTCTGTTCTGCCTGTGGGGTCCAATCAGTTCGGTGCACAGTATGAACGAGTGCTGCCGGCCAGTTCGGTGGCAAATCTGTATCCCTTTAACTTCTCAGGCAAGACCGACCCGCAGGGACTGTATATCGGGCGAGACAAGTATGGGACAAACATTCTTGTGGACTTCGACCGTCGAGCCGAAGACAAGACCACATCCAATATCCTCATCCTCGGTAACAGCGGTCAGGGCAAGAGCTATCTTCTGAAGCTGCTGCTTACCAACATCCGTGAATCCGGCAAAAGCATCGTCTGCCTTGATCCCGAATCTGAATATGAGGAACTGTGCGCTGCTCTCGGCGGCTGTTATATTGATTTTATGTCCGGCGAATATACCATCAATCCGCTGGAACCGAAAGCGTGGACGGACGGCATTGCGGACATTGATCTGCGCACACCGGACGCTTTCAAGAGAATCACCCGCCTGAGTCAGCACATCGCTTTTCTGAAAGATTTCTTCCGCAGCTATAAGGATTTTACGGATATTCAGATCGACACCATTGAAATTCTGCTCAGTAAGCTGTACGCCAGATTTGGCATCACGGATATGACGGACTACAGCAAAATGAAGCCCTCGGACTTTCCTGTCATGGAGGACTTCTATAAGCTCTGCGAAGAAGAATATATGACTTACGACAAGCAGCGGAAATACCTCTACACCGAGGATACTCTGCAGGATGTGTGTCTTGGCATCCACTCCATGTGCGTGGGTGCCGAAAGCAAGTATTTCAACGGGCATACGAATATCACGGACTCCAATTTCCTCGTGTTTGGCGTCAAAGGACTCATGGATACCAACAAGCGTCTGAAGGATGCCATGCTGTTCAATATTCTCTCCTTCATGAGCAACGAGCTGCTGGGTAAAGGCAATACGGCGGCATCTATTGATGAGCTGTATCTCTTCCTTACGAATATGACGGCAATTGAATATATCCGCAACGCCATGAAGCGTGTGCGAAAGAAGGACTCCTCGATCATTCTGGCTTCACAGAATATCGAGGATTTTTTGATTCCTTCTATCCGTGAGTTTACAAAGCCGCTGTTCAGCATCCCGACCCATCAGTTCCTGTTCAATGCCGGACAGATTAACCCGAAGGAGTATATGGATGCTCTGCAGGTAGAGCCGAGCGAATTCGAGCTGATCAAATATCCCGAAAGAGGTACCTGCCTGTACCGCTGCGGTAATGAAAGATATCTCCTGCAGGTTATCGCGCCCGAATATAAGGCGGCTATGTTCGGCAAGGCCGGAGGCCGCTGATGAGCGCGACGGTCGGCGCGGCATTAAAGAAGATCGCGGTCGCGCTGTTATCCGATCCGAAGGTCATAAAAACCGTTCTCGGTATCGTGCTCGGTATCATTATCATTATCGTGCTGCCCTTTGCATCGATCCTCGCTATTTTTAACGGCGATATAGAGATCGACACGAACCGCCTGCAGGAGATCGTGGTGGAGAACCTGTCAGCAGAAGAAAAAAGCCGTCTGCAATTTGTAGAGGACACCATGTACGGCATTCAGGATAAAATGACGGCCGCAGGCTTCGACTCACAGCGTGTCACGGAGGCGCAGGTGCTGTATGTACTTGCGCTTTCAGATTATTCCCACGACAGCGGTTTCATTGACAAGCTGGTCGGCTGCTTTGCGGAAGGACAGTCAGACGCGCAGCTCATTGCGGCGGTGAATGCGGCCTTCGGAACAGCGATCTCACCTGCGGATTTTACCAATGTCATGAAAGCGATCCGTGCCGTGTATATACCGACCGACGGGTATATCGATCCCTACAGCAAAAACAATCTCGACCTCGTGGAATGGGCAAAAAATGCACAGTCCCACGGCTGGGGGTATGTGTGGGGAACCTATGGCTCCGTGCTGACGCGCAGCCTGTATAAAGCGAAAGCGGAACAGTACCCGGATGAGGTCGGCGGCTATGCCGAGTTTATCGAGTCTCACTGGATCGGCGGCAGAACAGCAGACTGCGTGGGTCTCATCAAAGGTTACGGCTGGCTGAACCCGGACACACATGAAATCGAGTATGGCACGAATGGTATGCCGGATATCGGCGCGGACTCCATGTACAGCAATGCCACGGAGAAAGGAACCATTGATACGATCCCGGAGATACCGGGGCTTGCCGTATGGCATGAAGGTCATATCGGCATCTATATCGGCGGTGGTCAGGTCATCCATGCCAGCGGAACAAAGGTCGGAGTAATTCAGACACCCATCGGAAACAGCGGATGGACACACTGGCTGAAGATTCCGTATATCTCTTACCTCGAAGATAATATCTCACAGGCACCGGATGAGAAACGCATTTGGGATACGCTGTACCGTGAGATCGGTAACCCCTACGGTGTTGCCGCGCTGATGGGAAATCTGTATGCCGAAAGCGGACTGCTGCCCAATAACCTGCAGAACACCTACGAGGATATTCTCGGATACACGGATGCCTCCTATACGCAGGCGGTAGACAGCGGACGGTATACCAATTTCAAAACGGATCGTGCTGGATACGGTCTTGCACAATGGACGGCAGAGGATCGAAAGGCAAGCCTTATTGCCTACGCCAATTCACAGGGCTGTTCCATTGCCAATCTGGATATGCAGCTTGCATTCCTGTGCAATGAGCTGAAAATGAAATTCCCCGGTGTACTGGATGTGCTGAAAAACGCCGCTTCGGTACGGGAAGCTTCCGACTATGTGCTGTTCCACTTTGAAGCGCCCAGAGATCAGGGCGCGGCAGTACAGGCACAGAGAACTGCAAACGGCAGCGTGTACTATTCGAGATATGCACAGTCGGCGGTAATGCCATAAACAACAGAAAAAAGAAGGATGTGAAAGTCTATGACACAAGAACGCAAAGACCAACTCTACGATCAGATGATCGCATGGATCTGCGAGCATATTTCCAACGACGAGGATCTGTTTAGAACCTTGAACGGGCACTTCGGCATGACAAAAGAGGAACTCCATGAGCACTGCATTGAAAGCCTTGACAAGTATTTCCCCGAAGATTCTCCCCGCACCCGCCTCAAGCAGAAAATCAATGCCAATTATGCCGAGTATAAAGAACGATGGCTTCAGATGCAGCCGTCCGAGCTGATTGCCAACTGTGAAGAACTCGAAGCGGTCACACGCATGGCGCAGGAGCTTCCTTCGCCGTGTCGAACGAGAGTGCAGAATATCTGCTTCGCTTCAAAAATCCGCTTGAAGTAGTCAGCGGAGAATGGATCAGCAGAAACGGAATCGATTCGCTTGTTGTAGACGATGAGATGACGCATCTGTTATGGGCTCTGCAGGACAGGGGCGATGCGGAAGATTATTATGAGATGGAGCCGGAATTCTCGGATGAGAACGAGGCTCCGTCTTTGTCCATGTAGGAGGCACTCGTATGAGATACCGAGGATTTAATATTAACTGCACACCGCTTGACAAAGATGTCTATGGTGTAATCAAGTATGTAAACGAATATTACGATACCATTTCCGAACGAAGGGATGATGACCTCTCGAACAGAAACGCAACTCTGCTTGGAAGACTTGTGTGCTGGATCGGCGAATTCCAATCAGGAGAGAAACTCTATGATACGCTGTCTTCGGATATCGGGCTTACCGATAATGAAATACGGGAATTGGGGTTCACATCATTGTCCCCCTATTTTGACCGGGAAGACTACGCACAAACCATAGCTGAATATATGACCGATGCGGGGTGTGCATTTACGCACAGCGGAAATTGGCATTTTGATTTTTCGGAGATCAACAAGGCTTTCGGAGTCAGTCTTCCTTCCGACAAAGAAATGCTTGATGCTATTGTGGATGCCTTTGATAGAAATGTGGTTTCGGACATCGATACCACCGAGGATTTCGATCTCATGTTCTACTTGGCATACTGCCCGAATGCGGATAAAGACGAAACCATAACACCACAAATGTAAAAAGGAGAATTTGCATGGATAAAAACAAACTGAAGCAGCTTGCCGACTATGCTATCCGGGAAGGTACTGAATTTTCGGAACGTGGATATTGGTCGGTGTCCTATGAAGAACTGCTGTATCACTTCGGTGCTGAGGTGTCCAATACCAATGAGCTTGGCAAGGAGTTGGAAAAGGAACTGAAGCAGCGAGAAGAAATCAATGAACTCATCATGACCGAAGATGCTATCGAAATGACCTATCACATGGAATACTGCGAGAACTGCGAAGGAGATCCGCTCTCTCTGCTGTCGGTGCTGGGCTGTAATATTTACGATGAGCATTACGGATCGGATGAAAAGATGGCTGACAACAAGCCCATCATTATGAATGCCGTGATGGAACGGAAAGCGTCGGAGTATGATTACACCCGGTGCGTCGTGGATAAGATCGTGGAGGTCAGCAAATCTGCCTTTGAAACATTCCTCCGTGCACCCATAAACGATTACGATTTTATCGATGACTTCAATCAGGAAGAACACGACTACCGAAGCAACACCCGACCGTGTCTTCTGCTGTTGGGCGAAGGTCACGATGACGGCGTTCTGATCAATACAGAGGGATACCCCTACGCAAGGTACTCGGCATATATTCCTCATGCACGGCAGATTGCTGCTGCCCACGAAATCGAACAGTCTCATGACATGGAACCGGACGAGAATGCCTCGCCGGTTCTTTCTATGTGAGGGAATCAATATGGCACACGGAAAAATGAAATCGGTGTACGGAATCTATAAGAAACACGGCCGCGATGAGTTCCTCGATGCGGCCTCTTATTATTCCTGCCATGTGGATCACGGCAGCGTGGAAAACACCATCAGCGAAATGGAGTCCCGTTGGTATGATTCCAAACACCGATACACCGAAGCTGAAAAAATGGTGGAGGACTATAACAACGGCTTCACCATTCTGAATGATCAGAGCCTTGCGGATATAGATACCGTGGGCTTTGGAATGACTATGTAAACAGGAGGAAAATGAGTGAAGAAAATCTCAATCAGCGTGTCCTACGACGAAGAAAAACTCTCCGCCTTGAAACTGTACCTTGAACAGAAAGATACGCAGGTGGAAACCGAACTTGAAAAATCTCTGGATACGCTCTATCAGAAATCCGTTCCTGCCGGGGTGCGGGAATTTATTGAACTGCGTTCCGGCAACCCCGAACCGTTGATTCCGAGAGCGAAGAAACCGAGAGTATCGTCAAAACCAAAGACGGAAGAAACGGAGGTTCCCGAAAATGGCTGATGAAGAAATCACCCTGTATTATAACAGGCTGCGCCTCGATGCAATAAAAGAGGCGTTGGGTAATCAAAGCCAGGCCGTCAGTGAAGAACTGTATGCCAAACTGGATGCACTGTACGAATCGGTGGTTCCCGCGGAGAAGCGAGCGGACATTGAAAATACTATCGTCGAAGATCTACGCCGCGCTGAAGAAGCAAAAGAAGCAGCTCGGAAATTTTCGTTGATTCATATTCGGGAAAACGGTATGGATTCCTATTTCGCAAGTGATATCCTCCAGTCCTTTCATGCGGCCGCCTATCGCTACCGATTGTATTCCCGTCAAGAATTGGACTCGACTCCTCATGCGCTTGCGGAAGCATTCATCGGATCTGAAAAAATCTCGGAACGACAGTATGAAAACCTGCTCGAACAAATGCCCGCGGATCACCGCATCATGGTCGCTCTTGATTTCGACCTCGATGAAAAACAGGTGACGGTCTGCGATCCGATGTCCGATGAACAGAAAGCCTATTCGCTCCATGATGTGTCCGTTGCAGCGTACAAAGCCTTCCGCGGAGATTACCATACTTCCGCACAGAGAGCGGAAATGTTCGCAGATGCTTTGGACGGAAAGGAGTTGGAAATCGATGCGCCCGAAATGCAGATGTAACCTGACCTTTGAGGCAGGTATTTCGGCGGTCGATATTCAAGCAGGAGAAAGAGAGGTGGGTTGCGATTGCACCCACCTCTCGGTCACAGCGGACGGCAATGCCGACCGCACAAGGGTTTTTGCGCTTTTGAGGCCCTGTTTTACAGGCTGGGTTGCGGAACAGCCATGAGTGAAAATTGTAGGTTGCAGCCTCCCAAAACGCCGTGTTTACAGCCGTTATACAGGCGGTTGCGGGCATAAAGAAAGAAGGTCATACAGTATGGCAAATCCAAAAGGAAAACGAAAGTTTCTTCTGTGGGCATATCCGAGTACGCTCGAACTCGTAAAAAACAACTACAGAAGAGATAAATGCAAAAGTCAATCGGAATTCATAGAACGAGCAATTCAGTATTACACCGGGTATGTCAATGCGTCAGATGACACCTCGTATCTTCCCAATGCGATGCTCTCCAATATGCGAAGCATTGCCGCAGAGAGCGACAACCGTCAGAGCCGCATGCTCTTCAAGCTGTCCGTGGAGATCGCCATGCTTCAAAATTTGTTTGCCGCCTTCCACGATGTCGATCCCGAATCATTGGAACGACTGCGCGGAGAATGTGTGCAGGAGGTCAAGCGGCTGAACGGTTCCTTCTCTCTGAAAGATGCTGTCGAGTGGCAAAAGGAATGATGATGCATGGCAGGGCTCGTTACGAAATTCAAATATCTGAAGTCGTCTGCCCGGAAAGGTGCAGGCGGCTATGCAAAGTATATCGCTACCCGCGAAGGCGTAGAAAAAATAGATGATACACAGAAGCTCGCGCCTGCAACTGAACGACAGAAGAAAGCAATCGAAAAAATCCTGCGGGACTTTCCTCAGAGCGTGGACATGATCGAATACGATGACTACCTTCAAAAGCCGAACATGGGTAACGCTTCCGAATTCATTCACCGCGCTGTTGAGGACAACACAGATGAAATGATGTCCTCCAAAACCTACGCGGACTATATTGCCACTCGCCCTCGTGCCGAGCGCTTCGGCTCTCACGGTCTCTTTACGGACGACGGTGTACAGGTGCAGCTTGGCAAAGTATCTGAGGAACTGAATCTCCATGAAGGAAATGTATGGACGGCAATCGTATCACTCCGCCGTGAAGATGCCGAGCGTCTCGGTTTCAATACGGGTGCAAGATGGAGAGATATGCTTCGTACACAGACACAGGAGTTCTCGGATCAGTTTCATATTCCCATGAATGAACTGAAATGGTTTGCGGCATTCCACAACGAAGGACACCATCCGCATGTGCATCTCATGGTGTATTCGGAAAACCCGAAGCAAGGATATCTCTCACAGAAGGGCGTGGAGCAGCTTCGCTCCTCCCTTGCCAAAGAAATCTTTGCGCAGGATCTGTTGTCCGTATATGAAAAGCAGACGGCACATCGGGATACCTTGCGGCAGCACAGCCGGGAACTGATTGCGGAGATCGTCTCAAAGATCAATGCAGGTGTCTATGACAATCCCGTGCTGGAAAACAAGCTGTCATTCCTTGCCGATGCGCTGTCCAAAGCATCCGGCAAAAAGGTTTACGGATATCTGAAAGCGGATGTGAAGGACATGGTGGATTCTATTGTGGATGAACTCGCCGCAGACAGCCGCATTGCCGAGCTGTATGATCTGTGGTATCGGCAGCGAGAGGAAGTCATCCGCACCTATACAGATGAGCTTCCGCAGCGTGTTCCGCTGTCACAAAACAAAGAATTCAAATCCGTCCGCAACGCAGTCATTCAGGAAGCACTGAACATTTCGCTCCGAACAGACATCGCGGAGGATATTGATGATTCTGTGATGGCAGATACCGACCCGTCTGCCGAGGAAGCGGATCAGGAGTATGCTCCTTCAAAGGAAAATGATTCCCCTACAATGTGGGGGAAATATCATATGGCAAAGGAACTGCTGGACAGAGACAGTGAAAACTATGATCCCAACAAAGCCGTGGAGCTGCTGATCGACTGCGCCAACATGGGCTGCGGTGTGGCAAAGTATCGGCTTGGCAAGATGTTCCTGCGGGGTGAAGATGTACCGAAAAACATTGACTATGCTCTGCGATGGTTAGAGGAATCCGCAGTCGAGCGTAATCCCTTTGCTGAATACCTGCTGGGCAAAACCTTACTCAAAGGCATAGATGTGGAGCAGGATCTGCCTCGTGCCGAAGATCTGCTCCGCAGGTCGATGGAGCAAGGCAGCAAGTATGCCGCCTATACGCTCGGCAAAGCATTACTCGACGGAAAGCCCTTGACACAGGATATCCCGGAAGCCTTGCGGCTGCTCAAATTCTCAGCAGATCGCGGCTTTGCTACCGCAGAATATGTATTCGGCAAGCTGCTGTACCGTGGAGAGCTTCTGCCGCAGGATATACAGACAGCACTTGACTATCTGGAAAAGGCGTCGGTTAAGGGAAATCCCTTTGCGGCATACCTTGCAGGAAAGATACGGCTCACCGAGGATGCGGTGAAGGATATTCTTAAAGCGATCCGCAATTTCAAGATTGCAGCGGAGAGCGGAAATGATTATGCGGAATATATGCTTGGAAAAATCTATTTATATGGTCGGGAGGTCGAAAGAGATTATGACAAAGCCATTGCCTATCTGACATCTGCCTCCGAACACGGAAATGTCTATGCCGCACAGCTCCTGCACAGCATACACGCAAACCGAAATTGGAGTGCGGCTATGGGAGCGATCCGTCTCCTCCATCATATCAGCCGGATCATTCAGAATCGTCTGGAAGATGAGCGGAGAGGAAAAGGCGCGACGATAGACCGAAAGCTGCGCAGGAAGATCGATGAAAAGAAACAGGCACATGGTCTGAAACAAGGATAAGGAGAATACTATGCCCACAAAATATATTCATTTTACCGATGAGCAGAAAGAACAGGCGCGAAGGACAGACCTTGCCGATCTGCTGCGGAGTCAGGGAGAAGCACTGAAACGCTCCGGCTCCGAATACGAATGGCGGGACGGCTCACAGAAGGTCACTATTCGCGGAAACCTCTGGTTTCATCAGTACGAACAGAAAGGCGGCGATGCCGTTGACTTCGTCCGCCGTTTCTATAACAAATCCTATCCCGAAGCGATGGTATATCTGCTGGGCGGCGCGTCCGGTGTTCTGACCGTCTCGCCGCCTATCGAAAAGAAAACGGCAGAACCTTTTGTGCTGCCGGAGAAGAACGATAATATGCGCAGAGTCTATGCATACCTCATGCACCACCGAGGTGTTGATCGGGATGTGCTCTATGCTTTTGCGCATAAAGGAATGATCTATGAATCCGCGGAGTATCACAATGCGGTCTTCGTGGGATACGATGCCCAAGGGAATGCCGCACATGCCAACCTGCGAGGAACCGGCAGTGAGTCAACATTCAAAGGAAATGTACCCGGAAGCAGACCCGAATACAGCTTTCACTGGACCGGATCAAGCGACAAGCTCTATCTGTTTGAGGCTCCCATAGATATGCTGTCGTATATCTCCATGCATAAAGATGGTTGGCAGAAGCACAGCTATGCCGCCTGCTGCGGAGTCAGCGACCGTGTTATGCTCCAAATGCTGCAGGACGATCCCAATATAAAAACGGTTTGTCTTTGCCTCGACAATGATGAGGCAGGATGGAAAGCCGACAAACGAATCGCGGATAAACTGTTTACACAGGGTATCCAAACAGAAATCCTCGTACCGATTCATAAGGATTGGAACGAGGATCTGTTATTTCCCGAAGAAAGTGAGGTAGAGGACGAATGCCGGGTATTACAACTCTGATTATTGTCGGAGCCGTTATGTTCTGTGTGCTGGGCGGCATTACACTGCTTGCCTATGTGTATAACCTGAACGGCATCAAGTCCAAAACAGTTGGTGACGGTCAACACGGTACGGCACGATGGGCAACAAAAACGGAAATCCGAAAGACCTATCAGCACGTTCCGTTTACACCGAAACGATGGAGAGAACAGGCAAAGGATCATAAAACACCCACCGATGAAAACGGCAATCCTCTGCCGCAGGGCATTGTGGTGGGCTGTATGGGCAACACAACGGCACTTGTTGATACAGGAGATGTTCATGTCCTTATGATTGGTGCCGCAGGTGTCGGCAAGACAGCCTTCTGGCTCTATCCCTGTATTGAGTACGCCTGCGCCTCCGGCATGTCCTTCCTCTCCACCGATACCAAAGGTGACGTCTTGCGCAATTACGGCAACATTGCAAAGCAGTACGGCTACAAGGTATCTGTCATTGACCTGCGTAACCCGACGCGCTCCAACGGAAATAACCTTCTGCACCTCGTCAACAAATATATGGATCTCTACAAGGCGCATCCCGATGTATTGGTCTATAAGGCAAAGGCAGAAAAGTACGCAAAAATCATCTCAAAGACCATTATCCTCTCCGGCATGGATGCGGCATCCTTTGGTCAGAACGCCTACTTCTACGATGCAGCCGAGGGCTTGCTCACAGCAACGATTCTGCTTGTGGCAGAGTTCTGTGAGCCGCAGAAGCGTCACATCGTATCGGTATTCAAGATCATTCAGGAGCTTCTTGCGCCGTCCAACAAGAAAGGAAAGAATCAGTTTCAGCAGCTCATGGAGCTGCTGCCCAACGATCACAAGGCGAAATGGTTCGCCGGAGCAGCGCTGAATACTGCCGAGCAGTCTATGGCGTCCGTCATGTCCACAGCGCTGTCCCGTCTGAATTCATTTCTTGACTCGGAACTGGAACAGCTTTTGTGTTTTGATACGGAGATTGATGCGGAATCCTTCTGCAATGAGAAATCCGCTATCTTTATCATCATGCCGGAGGAAAATCCCAACACATTCTTCATGATCTCGCTGATCATACAGCAGCTATACCGCGAGATCCTTGCGGTGGCTGATGAGAACGGAGGCAAGCTGAAGAACCGCTGTGTATTCTACTGTGACGAGTTTGGCACCTTGCCAAAGATCGAATCTGCGGAAATGATGTTCTCCGCATCCCGTTCCCGCCGTCTGCAGATTGTGCCAATCATACAGTCCTTCTCACAGCTTGATAAGAACTACGGAAAGGAAGGCTCCGAAATCATTGTAGACAACACGCAGATCACCTTGTTCGGCGGCTTCGCGCCCAACAGCAGCTCTGCGGAAACCCTGTCCAAAGCACTCGGCAGCCGCACGGTAATGACCGGATCTGTCAGCAGATCTAAGAACGATCCCTCCCAAAGCCTGCAGATGATTGAGCGTCCTCTGTTGACACCCGACGAGCTGAAATCCCTGCCGAAGGGTGATTTTGTTGTCATGAAAACCGGCGTCCATCCGATGCGGGTACACTTGAAACTCTTCTTCAAATGGGGCATTGAGTTTGACGAGAAGCATCCGTACAGTGTGGCAGAGCACGGAAACCGTAAGGTGGAATACGCGGAGAAGAAGGAAATCCAAGACGGCATTATGAAAAAATACCATCCGCAAGAATATGCCGAGCTTCAGGAAGCGGACAAAGCTTCTGCAAGCGGCGGGCAGGATCAGGCAGAAGCGCAGCGCCATGAGCCGCAGAAAACGCCTCCGCAGGGCGATTCCTCCAAGGACAAGAGTAAGAGCGGCGGCGGCCTGAAACCGGAACGACGCGACAGGAGTATCCGCGAGGCCGTAAGTGAGGTGAAGTCCGATGGGCAGGCTTGATTTTCTGTACCGCGAAGACATTCCGCATCGCGCGGTTTCCGTCTACACCTATCTGTCTGACAGAGCGAATAAGAACGGAGAATGCTGGCCTGCGATACCGACCATTGCTGCGGAACTGAAACTGTCGCAGTCAACGGTACGGAGAGCATTGCGGGATCTGCGGAAAGCGGGACTGCTTGAAACCGAGCAGAGGTACAGAACCAAAGGCGGCAAGAGCAGCCTGCTTTATAAAATACAGCGGAGATAAAAAATAACCATCTGCCGCCAAGGGGCTTCTGCGCCTGCTTGGTGACAGGTGGTACCTGTCATGATGGAAGGTGAAGTGAACCTCCCACCTGAAAATATACTACTGCAGAAAAGAAGAACGAGAGAAACAGACAAAAAGTTTTCTATTAAGTTAGGTAAATATACTTGACAAGGAAATCTATTTCTGATACATTGAAAGTGCGAAATATATCACACTGTTGACAGAGAGAATATCAGAGTACGGCGTCTCGTAATAATTGCATTGATGGAGGGCTTATAATGCGAAAAGAATCGACTGCAAATAAAAGTATTCGGAGCAGGAGCATTTACTCCAAATTACTAATCCGCTTCTTGGTTTGTGGATACTTATTTGGGCTAAGTATACTACAATGTATACAGATCCCACTACAAGATGAAATAAACCATACAGTAGTAACAGTTGCAAACATTATTTTCGTTATTCTTTGTATCTACTCAATCATTATACCGTTGGAACCCGAAGATGAAATGGTCCATAAGCTGTATGCTAAGGCAAATTCTGCATCTGATATAATTACTCAAGTCGGATTAATGTTAATGATTTGCTTGTTAAATGTAAAGAATTATTATAGCCATTTTACCATTTCTACTGAAGTGTTAACAGCTATTGTATCTGGGCTCTTATTATTGGTAGCGACCATTAGGGTGCTATTTATATTCTATTATAGCAAGAAAGGCATATAATCTGTGTCAGCGAAAATTGTTACAAAAATCAAATTTTATCGAGAAAAGAATAACCTCACGCAAAAAGAACTGTCGGAAAGAGTAAATGTAAGAAGAGAAACTATTGTAAACCTTGAAAACGGGAAGTATAATCCTTCTTTAGTCTTAGGGATGGAAATTGCGGCCTTGTTTGGTGTTTCGGTTGAAGATGTATTTGAATTGATAGCAGATGAGGACAGCAAATACTGAATATAAGTAAGAGAGGAGGTGTTTGAATGCCTTTTTCTGATGAATTCGATCTCGATCTTGTAACATCAGGTAACGGGATTCCCGGTGGGAATCAGCCTCAAAGTACCAGCGCAGAAGTGTCTTGGGCAGTTTCTAGCCTTATCATTGGAAGTGTCCTAACAGGATGTACAGGTGACTGTGTTTCCTCAGCCTGTTCAGATAATTGTTCCGACAACTGTACTTCTGCAAATTCTTGTGGTTGCCATGTTACTGTGAATCATTCTGAAACGATGTAGCAAAGACGATTTCTTCATGTTGCTATCAATTCAATATATTATGAACTATTTTCCGCTCAAGCAGAAGTATGAGAAATCATTCTTCTGCTTGAGGCAAAATGGGGGGAAAACAATGTATAAAATACTGGAACCAATTATGGTAAGAATGCCTCTATACAGCCACGAGGAATATAAAAAAATTGATTTATTTGCAGACGTTGACAAATTCATACAAAATTTTAGTAACAGACCTAGCTTTTTAAAGGCAATTGCTATTTCTAGTCCGGATTTTTATACTTCTGTAATTGAAAATGAAAAAAATGGTGTTTATTCAGATAAGTATCGAGATTCCATGTTGAAATACATTTCTAGAGCCACTTCTAGAGCAACCCCGTTTGGCGCTTTTTCCTTGGTGTCATTTGGTAAGCTTGATCGGGAAACTTCTTTTGTAATACATGAGGAGAAAAGGTCTACATTTCTAAACCTAATTGATGCGGATTTATTTTGGAAAATTATTCGTGAACTAGAGCAGAATGCACAAATTTACCCTTATCTTAAGGTGAGGCTCAATCCCAATCTACATATCACGACAAATAGGGTTAAAAATCCATATATAAGTCATTTGGGACAATCGAATACAAAGTTTTTTCAAGCTAACATACGTAACACAAAACAATTTGAAATGATTCAAAAATATGCTAGAAATCCCATAAGTGTTAAAGACCTAGTATATTCATTGTATGTATATAATAATAAAAAAATTGAAATAGCAAAAATACAAAAATATGTTGATTCACTAATAGAAAACGAGTTTCTGCTTAGTGAATTAAGGTTTTTTGATGTGCACGAAGGGTTATCAAAAATTATTAGTGTCTGTAAAAAAAGTTGTTTCGACTGCGAGATGATTGAAAATTTAAAAAGAATCAACAAAGTATTCTGCAGATTAAATGCTCAATGTGATGATAAAGAATGGTTAAATGCGTATTTTAACCTTTATAAACTGTGCAATGAACAGTTTAGTGGAAAAAATATAACCAACACCTTATTATTTGCTCCTCAATATGAAGCAACTCTTGGAAAGAATGTTTTAGCTTCAATTTATCGTTTAGAAAATTTTGCAACAAAAACTGCTCTGCCTGATAACGAGACAACAGCTGTTTTATATTGGAAAAAACTATTTAAAGAAAAATATGGGCCATATGTAGAAATAAACTTTTTAGAACTATTTGATGACAATAGTGGCTTCGGAGACCCCTATGCGCCTAAAAACCATATTTCTACAAATGAGGTTCCAAATGAGTCTTACAAGAAAAGATATCTGAAGAATCTTCTTGAGAGAAAAATAGTCCTATCGTTGGCAAAAGGTGATAATAAGATCGTTTTTTCAAATGAAGACATTGAACAATTAGATAAGATATCCACAGGATTAGCATTTTTGCCATCAGTAGATCTTGGAATAAACATTATAGCTAACAATAAAGAATCATTTTCCAATCGGGATTTCACCATCCAAGTAATGGATAATATTGGAGCTAAGAGCGCAGGGGCACACTTATCTAGATTTAGAGAAGGTATGGGCGACAACATTAATGACGCTTATATCGATTTACAAAAACAGAAAGATAAAATTTCAAATCAACGATATACTGAAGTTTTTGCTAGAGAAATCCCGCAGTATTGTAGAACGGCCAATATTGCAAACCCCAAAACCGAACTTAAGTATTCCATTGACCTTGGATTGGTTTGCGCAGACAATAGTATACCTTTAAATGATCTATATATAGGATATGATAGGCGCTATGACCGTCTATATATAAGATCGAAATCGCTGGGTACTATTATAAAAGTATCTATTGATGGCGTTTTAAATGCTGCATCATCCAACCATCTTATACGACTGCTCCGAGAGATCTCTTATGGCTATGAAATCGATCCGCTTTCTGGAATCGCCCTGTTTAGAGAAAGTCAATATGATTATATACCGGATATTTGGTACGAAAATATTTTGATACAAAGTGCTGTATGGAGAGTTCATACGAAAGATTATTCGAAAAAGGATTTTAAAAAGTTTGTTGAACTGTTTAATAGCGAAAAAACACTATTGGGGTTTACCAGATATATTTATATTTCAGATTACGATAGAAAAATTCTGATAGACACGCAAAATAGTGGCTACATGCAATTGCTATACCGACATTTTAAGAAAAATGAAAAAGTTGCTATACAAAAATGCTCTCAATTTGAAGAGAAATGGTGTTGCAATGAAATTGGACAATCCATGCATGCGGAATTCATTATTCCCTTAGTGCAAAAAAGTGATAAAGGCTGCCAGTTTTTGACTCCACCCCCTCGCTGCATGCGAGAGAATAGTATAAAATACAATGTACCTTTTGGCGAAGAAAACTACGTTTATTTGAAACTCTATTTAGACATGGAGTACGCAGATAAATTCATCCTTAATATGATATCTCCTTTTATTAATAGACTTGATGAAGATGGTATACTAGACAAATACTTTTATATTCGATATGCAGATCCGAACTTTCATATAAGGCTGAGATTATGCGCAAAAAATAAAGCTCTTTACAACAAACTTTTATTAACAGTGCAAGAATGGGTAAACAGGCTTTATACGGAGAGAGAAATAGAGAAATATGAGTTTGCAATTTATGAACGCGAAACGGAAAGATATGGTGGAGAAGAATGTATGCCCGAGATAGAAAGACTATTTTTTGCAGATAGTGATTTAGCGATACAAGTTATTTCACAAAAAAGCAATCTCAACGAATCTGAAATGCATACATTATGTGCATGGATCTTGGCACAAACAGTACTTGACCTAGTATCTAAAGATGAAATAAAGAATGCTATTGTTTCTCCTAGAATAGATAAAGATGCCCGCCGGTCTTACCGCATGATTAGAGATGATATTTTATCGCTAATCAATACTCAAGGTGCTAAATATAATAATAGTAATTTCGAAGCCCTATTCAAATCCATTAGTGAACGACATAGAATATGCCTTGACCTCCGGGCTAAATTTAAGCAAATTAGTATGTCAAATGATTTAAGTGACACGGTTAGAAGTATTATTCATATGACGTCTAATCGAATTAACGGGAATCCGCTTTGGGAAAAAAAGATAACTGCATATGCGATGAGGACAATAGAGTCCTATTCTTACTTGAGGAACAACTATTAAACCTTTTAGGATTATACGGAAATTGTATTTGTAGTTAGCACAAGGAGTGAGGCCATGCTTTCTTCTAGTATAAACCCTGAAGTGGGCAATATGTTATTAAAAAATATCGAAAGATTTCTTCAGGACTATAAAAATGATATTTACGGTGGTAAGCAAGTAGACTATAGTGACATTTATTATCTGTGGCTTATCAGTTTAACATTAGGAGTTTTTGGCGAAGAAAGAGATCAGGAATACTTTCATCTTGGTTCAGTATTATTAAAAGAGTTTAAAAAGATAATTGAAAAACCTGATTTCTTTCCGTTGGGTTTTTTTGGGGGTCTTGCAGAGATATCTTTTGTAATAAATCTATTTTGCAAAAGAACAGGTTGCTACTTTGGATTTCATAACGATATATACAACTATCTCCTTACATTGACTAATCAATATATTGATTACTGTTCAAGACAAATTGAGAATTTGAAGTTTTATCATTATGATGCAATTTCTGGCTTATCTGGAATTGGATATTATCTTGTATTGAACTATCAAAAAAACGGTGAGGAAGAATCTGTAATATTAAAGATTGTCGATTATTTACACCAATTATCTCAAGCCTCAACGAATCTTCCCTTGTGGCACATTAGCACAGAAAATCAAGCAACAAGAGATGACATCTTGAATTATCCGGACGGGCATTTAAATTTTAGCCTTTCCCATGGAATAACAGGCGCGATAGCTTTTTTGTCAGCTGCATACAGAAGAGGGATAGGAACAGAAACTCTTCGGGATACATTGATTTACTATTTAAAATACCTGGAGGATTACGCGTACTGGAATGGACAATCTGTATACTGGCCAACAAAAGTACCCGTAAAAGATTTTCTTGCGAATAAATATAATTGTGTAGAAAACTATAGCTGGTGTTATGGGATGACAAGTATACTGCGAGTCTATGAATTGGCGAAGAGTGCTATACACTCTCACGAAAAAAACGGAAAAATTTTGATGTCATATAACGACTTGTTTGATAAAAGTGGCGAAATCAAGTTTAAAGAGAGCATCGTCTGTCATGGACATATCGGATTCTTGTGTACGCTTCTCTCACACCATTTGGACTATCCACAACCAGATAACGAGAAACAGATTTTATCACTTTTTGATAAGGCTGTACTTGAAAATTCATTTATTTATAGTCGCACACATAGCGATAGCTTTTTAGAAGGCGCGGTAGGTGAGCTAATTGCGCTGTTATCAATTTATAAAGATGACATATCTGTCTTGGAACATTTAATGTTACTCTAAGTTGGTGAAAAAATGAAGCAAGAAAGAATTAGATTTATTGATTTAGCTAAGTATATTCACAAAAGCAATGCCTTGATATTTAAGTGGCGGAAATCTTATATATTTGGCTCAATTATATTTAATGCAATTCTAGGCGTGCTTCCAGTTTCCTCCACATTAATTATGCAGCAAATACTCAATACACTTCAATCTAACACAATAAACATTAACGCGCTACGAACTTATATAGTTAGTTATTTAGTTGTTGAAGTAATAATAGTAGTAATTAATTATTCATACACCTATTTGTCTAATAAGAGTATTCGCATTATAAATAAAAACATACAGTTAACTATTTTGGACAAATCGGCCAATCTTTCATTGGGCGATTATGAAGATTCTGATACACATAATTTGTTAACAAGAGCTCAGAATGGCGCTAATACAATAACAACTTTTATTTCTGGTTACTTTACAGTTTTTAGAGTTGTAGTATCGGGCATCTCCTCTATTATTATACTAAGCAAATATAATCTATATTATATTATTATTATTTTGATTGTACCGATTTTTGAATACTTATTTGTATTTAGAATGAGTCGATTGCAATACTTGATAAGAAAGAAAAGGACTTCAAAAGAAAGATCAGTATGGTATTTGAGCCACATTGTGAAAACAGGAATTTCTCTAAAGGAAATAAAAACATTTGGGTTAATTGATCATTGGTTAAAAAGAGTAGATCGTCTATCTTCGGAGATGATAGACGAAGACCTGACAGTAACAAAAAAGAGTGTTTGGGGACAAAGCCTTTTGGCTATCTGTGAGGTAATAATAAGCGGCTTTGTGTTTTCGCGAATAATAATTGATGGTTTAGAAGGCAAGATACTAATTGGCGATGTTATCACATATAATCGGCTAATTTTTGGAATAAAGGGAAATGTGGAATCCATTTTTTCGACCGTAGAAAAAATGCTAAAGGATGCTTTGGATGTAAGTAATTATTATGAGTTTCTAGAAATAAAGCCAGAAAAAAATGGTACGCATATAATTGATCATATCGACTCTGTACAATTTAAAAATGTATCCTTTAAATATAAAAATAACGATGATTATACATTGCGTGACATTTCTTTTTGCATTACAGCGGGAGAAACTGTTGCTTTAGTTGGTACAAATGGTTCTGGAAAATCTACAATTCTAAAGCTACTGCTTGGATTTTATAGTGACTACTCTGGCTCTATACTAATCAATGGGATCGAGTTAAGAGAAATAGATAAGGAAACCTTTTATGCACATATCAGTTGTGTATTTCAAGATTTTATGAAATATGAGGACACCATACGAGAAAATATTGCATGTAGTGATATGGCTGCGGCCTCTAATGATTCAAAAATAACGACTGCTTTATTAGATGCTGGATTTGATGCGGCCAATACAAAAATATTTGAGTTGGATAGTATGCTTGGTACATGGTTTGATGACGGCACCCAACTTTCCGGAGGTGAATGGCAACGTATCGCTTTAGGAAGAGCTTTTTTTAAAGATGCTGAGTTGTATATGTTTGATGAGCCAAGTTCCGCTTTGGATCCAAGGTCAGAAGACTTTATTCTAGAAAATTATTGCAAGATTATAAAGGGGAAGATTGGAATAGTTTCATCACATAGTCTAATTAAAATTGGAAAATATATAAATAGAATTATTGTAATGGACAAAGGAAGCATTGTTGAAGATGGAAAGCATGATGATCTTTTAAGGAAGAAGGGTGTGTATTATACTATGTACAAATCATGCACAGATAAGTATTAGGAGTGAAATAAATAAACATGCCATGCTTTAGGGCATTATGAGGAAATAAGATTGAAACATTGTAATTTAAGTACCATACCGAAAAAGGACGCAAAACACCAGGCCATCTCTCGGTGGTCAAAAAATGATTTGAAGATGTAGTTATGCAGGATTAGGAGCCGTCACCAAATAAACTTGACGCTGAAGGATAAATACGGCTTACAGGGTTCAAAGCACTACACATTTGTGCTTGAAAGAGCGTCCGACACACATAATTATTCAGTTCAACACAAGGTTGAGCCTACTCACCTCCATGTGCTCTGTAGTGTGCCTGCTTCCTCAAATACAGTTTAACAGATTTTTTGATAGCTGCGTTAGAGACACCGGGTTTCATGCCTTTTTGTGCCTTGTAGCGCAGCGGAAAGGTATGGTCATAATTATGAAATATGTACTCACCGTTTCCTGCACTAAAAATCTTAAGAGCACGACTACTCTTAGTCTCTCGAGAAAAATATCTGATTATATCTGTAAAAAATATAATATCATTGAACTTGGTGTTTTAAATTTGGCGGAGAAAAAAATAGAGTATTGTTCAGGTTGTGGATGCTGTTTTAGTCATGGATTTTGTCCGCTTGACGAAATAGATGATATGAAATTCATCAAAGAAGTGTTTTTGAAGGCAGATATTATCACAATTGTGGTTCCTGTATACGCATACAATGTTCCCGGTATTATGAAATCCTTAATGGACAGACTGGCTTCGTGGAATCACATTTTAAATTTAACTGGGAAAAAAATAATGGTATTTACACTAACACACATTTCAGGGGCACAGTATGTATGTAATTATGTCTCAAACATATTTTCTTTTATGGGAGGACAGCTAATACACTATGAAATGCTAGAAATTGTAAAAGAAATGGAGAAAATCCCTGATTTAGAAAAACTAATTGATATAAAAGCAATTGAGTTTGTCAACCATGCAGATCTTACACAGTTTATTAATAAAGAGATAGTCTATAACCATTTTAATGCACTCAAAAATAGCGTTATTAGAGCCATAAATTTGGGGAATCTTTCTTTTGAAACCGAGTTTTGGGAATCATCTGGATTACTCAATTGCGATTCTTTCTCGGAATGGAAAGAAAAACAACTCGAAAACGATATTTCCAGCATAAAATAATGTGAATGGAGATAGTTGATGTGGATAAGAACAGACCGCTGTATATCTTCAAATATCTTCTGGATCATACGGACGAGGAACATCCCGCCATTATCACGGACATCATTGCTCACTTGGAAGCCAACGGCATCCACGCAACAAGAAAAACCGTTGCTTCGGATCTTGTGCAGCTTCAGGACTGCGGCTTTGATGTGGTCTGTAATAAAAGCCGTCAGAATCAGTATTTCATCGGTTCCCGTGAACTGCAAATTGCGGAGCTTAAGACCATTGTGGATGCGGTACAGGCGGCTAAATTTATCTCGTCCGCCAAAAGCAAGGAGCTTATCGGCAAACTATCAAAGCTTGCAAGCCCCTATGAAGCGGAGCAGCTTCAGCGCCGTCTGTATGTGGACGGCAAAGCAAAGACAGAGAACGAAGCCGTATATTACACGGTGGATCTCCTTCATGCAGCCATCAATCATGAAAAGCCTGTGATGTTCAAATATATCGAATACACCTCGCAAAAAGAAAAAGTGTTTAAGCATGACGGGCAGCTCTATAAATTCTCTCCCTATGACCTTGTCTGGAACAATGACAGCTATTATGTCTTCGGCTGGTCAGAGAGTCATGGCAAGGTAGTAAAATTCCGCGTGGATCGCATGTATAAGCCGGAGGAAGCCGTGTTCCCATACCATCCAAGGCCGGAAGATTACGATATTGAAGCGTACTGCAATCAGGTGTTCATGATGTATGACGGAGAACCGACCCATGTAACACTCCGCTGCGATAACGCTATCATGAAAGCAATTATTGACCGCTTTGGCGAAAGCGTCAAAACATTGCCTGCCGATGAGCAGCACTTCCTTGCGGAAGTGGATGTATCTATCAGTCCGACCTTCTATTCATGGGTATTTACATACGGCGGCAAGATGCAGATTCTGTCCCCGGAAAGTATCAGTAAGGAGTATCAGAAGCGATTGACGGACGCGCTGAAGCACTGCACATAATTTTCTCCAAAAGGCATGGAGAAAAATGGGCGAAAAAAGATGCCTATTTTTCGCCTACAAAAAGGCAATTCTTTGCCGATGACACGGGAAAACAAACCGTGTATTATAATATCATCAAAAAGTATGTAGAAATCGCTTAACGGATGCACGGAAGCACAGCGAAAGCCGGATGGGACGAAAATGGGATGAAAATGAGACAGAAATGGGACAAAAATGGTAATGACAATGGCACTTTTATCTGTTATACTATTTACTATGGAAAATTATGCTTGGATTGCTTCTCGGCATCTAAAAGCATAAAATATTGACTTTTTACCGAAAAGGTGGGCGCTACTTCGCCCACCTTTTTTCAATTTCCAGAAACCCTATTGAAAAAGAAGAAAATATTCGTATAATTAGATTATCGAGAACGCAGAGTTCTCTATAAGACAAAAACGGAGGAATGTGCCATGAGATATAAAAGCAAGGAAACCATGCAGGAGATCGTAAAGTGCATAGAGGAATTCTTTTTCTCATATAACCGCGCTCCGTCTATCTCCGAGATCGCCAAAGAAATCGGACATGCCAAAAGCATGGTATATAAGTATCTCATAGAGATGAACGAAAAAGGATACATAAAATACGACGGAACAGTAATCGGTACGCCTACAACAAGCAAGGCAGATACCGGGTATACACTTTCTCCTATTGTCGGCTCCGTCTCCTGCGGAGAACCGCAGTATGAAGAAGAAAATTTTGAGTCGTATGTGGCATTGCCGGATTCCCTGTTCGGAAAAGAACCGCATTTTATTCTGCGGGCTTCCGGTACATCCATGATAGAGGCAGGTATCTCTCCGGGAGATCTTGTCGTGGTCAAGAAGCAGAACACGGCAAACGAAGGCGATATCATCGTAGCTTTAGTAGACGGTGAGAGCACCCTGAAACGCTTCTTTTACGATGAGGAACGGCAATGTGTCCGGCTTCATCCCGAAAACAGACGAATGAAAGACATCTATGTAAGGAACTGCTACATTCAGGGCGTGGCTCAGAAAGTAATCAAAGACCTTGCATAGCACACCGCAGAGGAAGGAGAACAACAGTGAATAATTACCTGTCATATGCGGAAGCGGACGAGCTCTGCGACGGCATGATCAGACAATATATCGGCAAGGATGCTCCGATTCCTGCTTTCATAGATATAGACGGCTTTGTCATGGATTTCCTGCACTGCCGGATCATATATGAAACCTTTGCCGAGGACGATCCCGACAAGGTCGGCTTCACAGGCGACGGTAAAACGCCGCTGCGCGTCAGGAGAAACGGTATGGTCGGCACCATTGTATTGCCGCCCAATACGGTGGTGCTGGAACGGTTCCTGCTCCGCCCGGAGGAAGAAAAGCGCAGACGCTTCGTGCTCGGTCATGAAGCAGGTCATATCATTGCAAACCGCATTAACCCCGATACTCCGAAGAATCACGCCTGCTTTCATCGTGTCTTTGATGCTGAACGTGAATATGAAGCGTCTGAACTGGCAGAGCTTTATCATATCAGTGAATGGCAGGCCAATACTTTTTCGGCAGGTCTGCTGATGCCAAGATTTTTGATGCGGGACAAGCTGAGCCGATTCAATGGCGGGCGGCGTATCCCCGTGTACGGAGATGCAGTGTTCCATCCGAGAGAAAAGGTCATTCTCAATAAGATGGCAGATTCGCTGAATGTATCCTACACAGCACTGACCATCCGGCTGAAACGGCTGGGGATGCTCAAGCATCATGACATTTCGGAATACATTACCAAAGGGCTGCAGTTAGGCGGTGATAGACGATGATGACACGATATACAACCGAGGAAGCTCAATATAGGGCGATGCTTTCTCAACAGGAGGCAAATGAATTCGTTGAGCGAGAGCTATGCTGCCCCTATTGCGGGTATATGGTCGGAATTGCTTTTTCCGATTGTACCGGGCATTTGAAACTCAAATGCAAGAAATGTAAGCGGATTTCTGTTCTGAACTTTGCGTACTTTTGCAGACGCAGGTTCCGCAGGAAATAAACTTTTGCTGTAACAGGCAAAGGAGAAAATTGAATATATAACTCTATTCGAGCAAGCGGAGAAAGTCGGTAACGGCTTGGCTACCAAGCGCCGTGCGAGCTGAGACGATGAATGTATCTCATTCACCGTCTTGACTTCACGGCGCTTTTTTTGCACCCAAAACGCTTCGCACGGATAGGAAAAGTCCTTTCTCCTTTGCCGGAGAAAGGATTTTTTATGCTTTACAACTGGCTTTGCTACAGCGCCAAGTATCCCTGATCTCCAATTTTTTGATAAACCACAAAAATTCAAAAAATCAAAGGAGATCACAATAATGGCAATTTACTACATTGAAAACGAAAACGGCAACATTTTATCCGAGGATGGTTCCAAACATTTTATGAAATTGTCCGGCAAACAGGCTTATGAGTATCTCAAGAGCGAAGAAGGACGGCAAAAACGCTTTATGCGTACAAGCTCGCATGAGGACGGCGGCGAGGAAGAATTCGTTGAGGTACCGTCAACACATATTCGACGGCATCGCAGGGACGAGCGCCATGAGCAGTATGTTTCTGATTGCATCGAGGGTTCCGGACTGATCACCATCTCACTCTATGCGATGGAGGATGACAAGAACAGCGACTATGCCTCCGGTGAGGAACTGATTGCGGATTCCTCTTCTTCCGTTGAAGAACAGGCTCTCCACGATATGGATCTTGAAGCTCTGCACAGAGCATTGCAGACACTCAATGATGATGAACTTAGGATGATACATGCTCTGTATTTTTCCAAGAAAAGATGCTCTGAACGACAGCTTGCAAAGAAAATGGGAATCTCTCAGGTTGCTGTTCACAAACGGAAAAACACGATTTTAGAGAAGCTGAAAAAGTTTTTTTGATATTTCAGGTTATCAAACGCAAAAAAAGTGTGGAATACAGGGTGAGGGCGAAATCTCTCACTTGTACCTTGAAAATCGAATAGTACAGCGCACCTTTTACCTTCCTTCTGCTGTTCGGAAACGGACAAGCCACATGAGCGAACTCTCGGACGGGCAATCAAAGCCGGTGTCCCGCAGACTTCAGGACTCAGACGGCACGGCGCACCCGTGACGAAGGCCAAGACAGGCAGAAGAAATAATGATACTTGCGTCCAGTCCTAAAGTCGAGCGTAGAAGCGGCAGCAGAGCCATGAGCCGTCGCAACAAAGGAGGGCGCCTCGGAGAGAACCTCGGAGGGGTGAGATTCCCATGAGGCCGAATGCACGGCCGGAAGGTGCGTTCCCGTTAATCGAGGGCGTCGTGGACAAATATCGGTTAAGAATCATAACGATTGATACTATGCAGGCCGCCGCCTGCAGAAATGACAGACGGCGGCCTTTTACTTAACACGGAGGAACGAAAATGAAAAAAGTCAAAAGAGGTCAGATTTACTATGCAGACCTCTCTCCCGTAGTGGGGAGTGAGCAGGATGGATTCCGCCCTGTTCTCATCTTACAGAATGACACAGGCAACAAATACAGCCCCACCACCATCGTGGCGCCTATCACAAGCACAAAGCCCGACTCGCGCATGCCGACTCACGTCAGGGTCAATGTTGAAGGGCTGGTCAGCGGATCTGTCGCTCTCCTCGAGCAAATCCGAACCATCGATAAGCGTCGGCTTGACGATTACGTCGGGAAGCTCAATAAAGACATGATGGGCAAGGTTGATCACGCCATCATTACCAGCCTTGGCATAAAAGTTATGGAGGGATTGTTGAAATGAAAAACGACAGCAACAATGCCTCTTTCGTATACAGCGTAAACCTGCTCCGAATGCTTCTTGGCATGGAGCTGATCACCGAAGATGAATACAACAAGATCGTAGCAATCAGCGAGGATCATTACGGCGCAAAGATTTATTGCGTCTGATCAAAAAAGCTTCCGATTTTCGCTGGATGTTTCCGAACTCTTGTGGTATCTGTTTGTGTTGCCGAAAGGCAAATCAGCGGGCATTCCCGCAGAAAGGAGTAAAGCTCAATGAATGTTATCGAGATAACAGCCGAGAAAAAACCGGCACAAGATACCATCCGGCTGGCAGCCTACTGCCGAGTATCCAGTGACAGCGAAGACCAGCTTCACTCCTTCGCCGCACAGATCAGATACTACAAGGACTATGAAAGAAGACATCCTCAATACAGGCTGGTTGATATCTATGCAGATGAGGGAATCACCGGCACCTGCATGGACAAGCGTGACGATCTGCATCGGTTGATTCGAGACTGCAAGAAGGGCTTGATCGACCGCATCATCGTCAAATCGGTGTCCCGATTCGCAAGAAACACGCAAGAGCTTCTGGCAACGATCCGCTTTCTCAAGGATATCGGCGTCAGCGTCTACTTCGAGGAACAGGGCATCGATACCGATAAACTGAATAGTGAGATGATCGTAACATTCCCCGGTATGGCCGCTCAGCAAGAGAGCGAGTCTATATCGGGGAATATGCGTTGGAGTTATAAAAAGCGGATGGAGTCCGGCGACTTCAATTGCTGTGCTCCGGCATACGGCTTCGACCTTATCGATGGTAACCTGGTCATCAACGAAACGGAAGCGGTCGTCGTCCGTAGGATCTTCTCCATGTACCTTCAAGGCTACGGGAAGCAGGCTATTGCAAACAAGCTGAACGAGGAAAGCGTCCCAAGGCGCCACGGCACAAAACTATGGTACGCCTTCGGAATCGACTACATGCTGAATAATGAACGGTATATGGGCGATGCGCTGCTTCAAAAGAAGTACACCACGGATACGCTCCCATTCAAGAAAGTCAAGAATCGCGGAGAGCGTCCGAAGTACTATGTCGAGAACGCCAATCCTGCCATTGTCAGCAGAGAAACCTATGCTGCAGTACAAGAACTGCAAAAATCCCGTCAGAAGAACATGGGTGGGAAGAAAACCAGCTATCCTCTGACCGGCATGCTTCGCTGTCCAGACTGCGGCAGATCATACCGCAGACAGATTGTCAGAGGCAGAGCCTACTGGCTGTGCTCCGGCAGAGCTTCCGGCGCAACGATCTGCTCCAGCCAACGGATGGCCGAATCAGATGTGCATGAAGCGTTCAACAAAATGCTCTTCAAGCTGAAGAAACATCACCATGCGATCCTTGGTGCGCTGATTCGGGACATCGAAGTCATGCAGAGCAAAACAAGCGAGAATCATGAGAAGATCGCAGAGATAGACAAGGAAATTGCTGACCTTGCTGCCAGGAACCTCGTCATCGTAAGACTGCACACAAGCGGTATCCTTAATGGCTCTGACTACTCGGCACAGTCTTCCGAGATCAACAATAGAATCAGCGCCCTGCGCTCTGAACGGAAAAAGAAACTCGCCGAGGACGAAGGTGACGAGCAGCTTGATAAACTCAAGGAACTGCAGAGCATCCTCGATGAATATGAGCCGACAGAAGCCTTCGACGAGGATCTGTTCCATCAGATCATTGAAAAGGCAGTCGTGATGAGCAAATCGGGAATTGCCTTCTATCTGATCGGCGGCCTTAAACTGACCGAAGCCATAGCATGAAAGGACGGTGAAAAAGAATATGAAAAACAGAAACATACCCTTCGGATACAGATACGAAGATGGAAAGATCGTCGTCAATCCAGACGAGCAGAACACACTTCAAAGAATCTGCTCCGAATACCTTGACGGACGCTCGCTTCTGCAGATCGCCAACGGTCTGGAATCAGACAAGGTGGAGTTCGCACCCGGCATTATCACATGGAACAAAGCCAGGATTATGCGGATTGTGGATGATGACCGCTACCTTGGAAATGTCACCTATCCACAGGTCATCGACGAAGCAACGGTTGAAAGAATGCGAAGCCGGAAGGCATCCCGTAACACTCAGACGAGCACGGATCGGCAGTCCGGAATTTACCTGCTGAAAGTCCCGGTTGTCTGCCCAGCCTGCGGAAAGCCGATGCATCGCCTGCAGGACACAAGGTGCAAATGCACACAGAAGTGGGTTTGCAATCAATGCCACATTCAAATCAAAAAAGAAGATTCTGTGCTGATGAAAGACATAACCGACATTCTGAATGGGGTGATTCGAAATCCAGAAATAATCCAATCTGCACAGCCCAGTCAAGCGGAAGCCCCCATTGAGCAGCGACGCCTTGACAACGAGATTGCGAGAGTCCTTGAAGGTTATGACTTCGACAAAGATGCTCTTCGAGAGAAGCTGTATCAGCGGGCTTCCCTTGGCTACTTGCAAGTTGGAGATGAGGCATACGTCGAGCACAAGCTGAAGAACACTCTTGAACAGCACGACATCCTGGACTGCTTCGATTCAGAACTGACCAATAAAATCGTCAAACGGATCAGGCTCGCAGAGAGTGGTTCCGTCAGCATCATACTGATCAATGACCAAGAAATACGAAAGGAGCAGACTGACCATGCAAGCAGCAACACAAGTGATGCCACCTAAAGTGGTACATACGATCCCCGCAACAATAAACTTACAAGAGGAAGTCAAGAACGCCCATAAACAACTTCGTGTCGCCGCCTACTGCCGAGTATCAACCAAGCAAGAGGATCAGCTCAACAGCTACGATGTTCAGCGCAGAGCCTATACCGATAAGATCAACGGGGAATCCGGATGGACGATGGTCGGCATCTACGCCGACAAGGGCATCACCGGCACGAGCGTCAAAAAGCGTGATGACTTCAACAGGCTGATGCGCCACTGCAAACAAGGCAAAGTCGATATGATTATCACTAAATCGGTAGCCCGATTCGCGCGAAACACCCTCGACTGCTTAAAGCACACTCGGATGCTGAAAGAACACAATGTGGACGTGTACTTCGAAGAACAAGGAATCCACAGTATTCAGCCAGGAGCTGAGTTCTATATCACAATATACGGCTCCATCGCTCAAAGCGAATCGGAAAACATCAGCGCCAATGTGCGCTGGGGTAAGGCACAGAGTGCAAAAGAAGGAAACGTACCGTTCCATTACAAACGCTTCCTTGGATACCGCAGAGGTTCGGATGGAAAACCCGAGATCGATCCCGAACAAGCAGTTGTAGTCAAAAGGATCTACGAAAGATTCCTCGCCGGTGACAGCCTCGCCACGATAGCCAACGATCTTAATGCGGATGGGATTCCGACTCCCTCCGGCATCGGTCAATGGCAGAGAGGAACGATTGAATCTATCCTCACCAACGAGAAATACAAAGGCGACGCCATCCTCAACAAGACCTACATCAGAGACTGCCTGTCAAAGAAGGTCATGATCAACAACGGTGAGCGTCCGAAATACTATGTCGAGAACAATCATCCCGCAATCATCGACTCCTGCACCTTCGGTAGAGTGCAAGAGGAAATGGCAAGACGGAGCGGAAAGCGGAAGGTCAAGCAGGTCGGCACGAAAACCGAGCAAGGTCGATACTCCAGCAAATACGCTCTAACAGAGCTTCTGATCTGCGGAGAATGCGGAACGCCATATCGCAGATGCACCTGGGCAGCCAACGGTAAGAAAAAGGTGGTATGGCGGTGCATCAACCGCCTTGACTATGGTAAGAAATACTGCCACGACTCCCCGAGCATTGAGGAAAGCGTCCTGCAGGAAGCCATCATGAAAGCGGTGCTTCAAACCGCCAAACAGAATGCCGATGTGCTCAAAACGCTGAAACTCCATATTGGCATGGGCTTATCAGCAGAAACATCTGAGGACAACAGCCTCGACCTTCAGATTAGGATCGCAGAGATCGAGGCAGAATTCCAAAAGATGCTCAAAGCCATCGCCGCCGACAACGTCGAAGCTTTCGATGAGGAAAAAGCAAAGGCTCTCATGGATGAAAAGGCAAAACTGCAGATTCAGCTTGACCGGATTGCTGATACAAAGCAAAAACGTGAAAATGCAAAATCCAGGCTCGATGAGATCTTCACGATTATAGAAACTCTGGCTAATCACCCGATCAGCTATGATGATCCGATCGTGAGACAAATACTCGAGAGCGTGATTGTCGAATCCAAAGAGAAGATCAAGGTGGTCTTCGTCGGCGGTCTCGAAGTTACTCAAAACATGTGACTGTTTCATAGATTCCCTTTCACACACATACCGCCCCGCCTTATGGCTGCTGTCATAAGGCGGGGCGACTCTACTTTTTCCAAAAAGAACACTTAAAATATGATCTCATTGTCAATGCTTTTAGAGCAAGATTCTGTCGAAAATGGTTGTAAAAAGCTGTAATTTATGATATAATTATAATCCAATTTCATGATAAGAAAGATTTCTTACCTTAATGCGTCAATATAATCATATACGAAGGGGTTATAATATATGGCGAACAATTTCAATGAGAAGGCATACAATGCAGTAACAGATGCAGCCCATTTTGATATTGATGATATCTTGGCTCTTGGAGCGAATTATTTCCGTTGCGGCTGGGGAGAGGAAATGTATTATAACCACTCTTTCTCAATTGCCATTGCGATAATAGGTTCAATATATGGAAGTAAGAACTCAGGTAGAAGTGATTATCATAACGGAATAACTTTTATCGCAAGCGAATTAGGCATTACTAAACGGCAAATTAAGGTGTTGCGTAAGAAGATGAAACATAAGGATGGGTTTAGCTTCAAGACACCGTACAATGTCTCAACAACGTTGAAAAAGATAATTGATCTGCTTAAAAGGCAAGAACAAAACCCCAATGTAAAAAAGTTTCTATCTCAGCAGAGAAGCGAAATGTACCGTGAATTCCTAATCGAAAAGCAGTTTGAAGCAATTAAAGAAGCTGCAAAGAAGGGAAAACGCGAAAAGGTTAAAAACGTAGCCGATGAGCTAAGGGGAATAACTACAAAGGTTGGTGAGTAAAGCATGAATGGTGACTTCGATCCAAATAGCCATAAGAACCTTGAACTCCTTAGATATTATCTTAACCGAGATTTGACACGGATTGATCAAAATATTCAAAACAGTAGTAATGAGTTGCTTGGGTATTTTATTGCAAGTCTGGTAGATATGTCAGTAGTAGTGCTCTTTAGCGATTTGCTTAGTGGCAAAGGAGTTTGTTTTAAGTTATTTGCAGTTTTTGCTTTGATTGTCTTATTTGTCATCGTATCAAAAGTATCTAATAAAGTAGCAAACTGGATTAGCACACGCCGGAAAGAATCTGGCAGAGAAGAATACCTGATAGACGCTGCAAAACAAGCAATAATAGATGGCTTTGATAATATTGCCTGCGACGCACTGTTAATTTGCGAGGAATACATGCAAAGATATCAAGCGGCGGAGAAGGATCATATTAAGAACTTCTATTTATATGAGATAATTCATCATTTAACAAAATCAGTAGATTTATTTAACGAGATAGATAGTCATCACGATTGGTATATTTCATCCCAGGACTCTGAGCTTATAGATTCTTACAGGATCAACAATTATATAGATTATGCGAAAGCAATTAATCAATTTTTATGCGATGAAATACAAAAACCAATATCTGATCCAGAGCTTAAAAAGGATTTAGATAATTTAAATGCATCCATCAGCAAATGGGCATATATTTCGTAGTCAAATACACGGTGGGTGTTCAAGGGTTCGAATCCATCTACCAAAAACGTAAATCCATCTTTTTCGTACCCCATTGCCAAAAGAGACAAACAAGCTGAAACAAGCCTGTTTGTCTCTTTTTACCCCACAAATAAGTGAATAAATGCTGTTTTGGAGCGGATTTTCTTGAAAATCCGCTCCATTTTCATACCAAAAGAAAATCTCAAACAATCAGCGGAGGATATAAAGCACTAATATAGAGGTTTTGAATTTCCACTAATTCCACTAATATTTGTGCTTTATATTGAAAACGCACGTCGAAATCAGTATAATTAGAAAGGAACCAAAATTATGAAATTATCATTAGTTGAATCGAGACTTTTCGGAAGAATCTGCTACGGCTACAGAAGGGACAAGCAGGGACTTGTTGAAGTCGTCCCCGAACAAGCGGAAGTTGTCAGAACTATTTTCGGGCTATACAGAGCTGGAAATAGTTTAGAAGCTATTCAGGGCTTTTTATTCAACAAAGGGATCCCTTCTCCCTCTGGGAATGCGCGTTGGAGCAGAGATGTGCTGAATAAGCTCCTAAACAATGGAAAGTACACGAAAGGTATCATCGATTTTGAAGACTACTGCACTGTGTATTTTTTGAAAGGGGAAAACTGCCGAAACCCCAATCAAGCGAAAGTGGTGAACACAAATGCCAAGAGCAACCAAAGAAGAACTGGAATGGGCATATGCCCTAACCAGGGAGAAGTTTTTAGTGCGTGTGAATAAGCTGTCTCCCATCAGAGCAACGGATTGGAACCGGTATTTGGATGTAATTTTTGAGTCGATCTTAAAGGACGAGGCGCCGATCTACGAGCCGAAGATGAACGCCTATCTCGAAGAAACAGTAGCCAAATATCTGCATCCGTCCGATGATTTTATTTCCTTGACTGAAATTGCACGCAGGTTTGATGCCGATAATCCGAGTTACCTAATTCAAAGTTGGCTGCGAAGTCGCAATACAGTGGAGTTCCTGGCGGCATGGGAGCGGAACAATAACCCGCAATTCAATGAAGCTGCATTTCAAAAGCTTGTGGTTGATGCCAAAACACCGCAGTTTACTTTGACGCCCAAAAAATGGATTGACCTGACGAATGCGGTTGGTATCACCTCAAAACAAGGAAAAGGCGGCGGGACGATGGCACATCCTTTTATTGCGTGTGACTTTGAAATGTGGAATGATGCTGAGTTCAGGTATGAGGTGTTGAAGTGCGTTACCGGTTCAAGTATGGACGCAACGGACGATCCTGCGATTCGGGAGAAAAATGAAGTTGAATAAGGTACAAACTGCAGCATATGAGCTAATTCAATCAGACGCTCGGTTTTTGTATACGCTTACAGATATTGGCCAAAGAGCGAAAAGTATTAGCAGTAACTACATTATGATGTGTCAACCATACATTGGGGTCTTTGCCGATGGAGCAGAGCAATGGTGTAAAAAGGTGGGGCTTAATGCACCGAATTTTAATGAGAAGGAAAAAACATACTATGGTGCATTAAGGCAAGGCCACAAACTGCTTGAAAAAACATATGTTGAGTATGCTTGTCTGTTGATGGAAAAACTCCAAGAAAGTGATAGATACTTCTTCAGTATAAGAAGCCTTCGTGATAAGATATTTGGGTACTACAATGTTGGAACAGATCTTTGCAATGGGAATTACTGCGGAAATACAATTCTTTGTGCCGCTCATACTCCTATGCCACTTCTGGGGAAGCAAGATGTCGGCGCAACAATAAGAGATATCAGTGTTGTAGCGGGCAAGCTTGCAGCCTTCTTCGGATGCAAAGAATTTCCCCCATATCAATATGACAATGACAAAAATATTGTTCAATATAAAGACTATCATTTCTTCGATGATTGCCCGCTGAAAGAAAAAACGGCGTTAGGTGTTGTACTATTCTCGATACTTTGCAATATAAATTACGTTACTGTTTTTATCGAGAACTATTTTACCGAAGAAATCCCCCAGAAATTTAAATTTGCATATCTCCAGTATTATTATCTATGTGACTTTATTAAGGATTTAGATAGTTACAATGGATCAAAATTGACCATTGATATTTCACTAAAAAGTAGGGAGTTTCGAAATTGCCTCGCACATTATGGATTGGGGCAATACATAGAGGAAAAAGATATCGCAAGTTCAGACATTTTGAAGGGGCTTACAATTAAGGCGTTTCATTTGGAATACATTGAAGCTAAGCAGCAACTATTTGATTGCCTTAATAGACTGCGGGATCAGATTCAAAATACCATATTGATTTGATAGAGAACTATATGAAAGACAGTTTCAGAATGTATCTATACAATAAACTGGGTGTTCAGAAGGGAAATAATTAGAGAAGCGAAGGAAAGTGAAATGTCTACAAAAGATAATCTGTTTAATCTTCTTATCGAGTTGTATTATGCTTTAAACCAAACAATGGAGCGAGTTCCTGTAAATATAATACTTACTGATAATCTTAACCGAACACATTGCGAGTTGCGCCCAGAATACAAAGATAAATTGATTACAGAGAGCAACGCATTAAACAATGATTATAATGGGAGAATGGTGGTTCCACATTCAACAGATGAAACCATAAGCATCCTTATTAATACTGAAAAGATGAAACAGTATACTGATGACGGCTCACTGACGTGGGTGGGAACATTTTCTCATGAATTGACACATGCAATTGATTATTATCAAATGGCAAGAAGAGAGGCATTAACTTATTATGATCCGCTTGAAGAATCAGCTTCTTATCATATGTTTCAATTGTGGTCAGAGTATCATGCCAGAAAGCTTGGATATAGGTTATTAAGAGAGTTTCATGAAGGAGTAGGAAATTTAGGCGATAAGCAACAACAGATAAAATATATTACAGAAACGGAGTGGCCTTTCCATCAGAACAACCATTATAGGGATTATCATTCTGGTATAGATGGAAATCAGCAAATGTATATAACAATGCAACTGCTTGGACGCTATTCGGTATGGTGTGATCTGTTTCCGAATACTTTTAATGAGAAAACTCTTTCCACTGATTTTTATCATACACCTTGGATGGGGCATCTATTCTTGTTTTTAAGAAAACACGAAAGCTTAGACATCATTTATTCTGTTTTTGATGAGTTCCGTTGTGTTTTGGCCGAAAACTGGTCCTTTGTAGCGGAAGAATAATAGGTTATGGCTTTTCGGGCATTTGATTTTAATAAAAGGGGGAACAGAAAATTGACAGGAAGAGAATTGAATAAGTTCTTGTTTGATAACGAAATTTGTGATGCTTATCAGTATATCAGCAACGCAAGAAAAACAATTGGTATAGCGCTGTTTTGCAAAGAACTAATCCTTTCTTTGATTTCAAAAATGGAAGCCGATCATACTGCGTGGCAAAATGATTTATTTGGTCAGCTTTTTAACCAAGAAGATAAAATAAAGTCCATTGCCTTAACGGCATCAAACATGCCAACCTATGATTTGGAGGTTTGTGGGATCGAAACAAGCGTACCGTTTTTGTTAGACAAATTGACAAAAGATTTTTTTCAATATATCAGGAACTCGTTTGATTGTATGTCGCAGGCCGTAAATGCATCATGCCTTGCTTCACACGCAAAAAATATAGAGCGTGTTGATTTTGGCGTCATGAAAAGTGTATTTGAGCAGCAAACATACGATCAAATGTTCCCGACCATTACTTCTTGGTATGAGAAAATAGCTAACAGTAATGAGTTTTCTTATATTGAAGCTTTTAATAATAGGACTAAGCATATATGCGACGTTTATTTAAAGCTATCAATGGCAATCATGGGTGGCGAAAATGAGTCAACAATTAATCCCTTTCTAAAAAAAGGAATGCAGCATCAACGGCAGACAGTTTCGGAATATCTCACATCGATTTACGATTTCGCATCGAACGCATATTCTGAGCTATTATCTGAGTTAAAAGTGGAAATACCAAAAAAGCAGCTTGTTGAAAACAGATTTCATAAGGTTAAAGTTTATCAGCAAAAATTTAAATCCGATACGGAGAACGGCTATTCAATAGTCTATATTGATGCAACTACAGATATAGAAAATATGCCAGATGAGATTGAGGTTTTACTGGTATGTGAAATAGATGGTGAAATCACAGCAAAGAATTGCCCAATAAATACTATCTATATTAAGGATCCTCAAACGGATCATAATTATATAGGGAGGTATATAACAACAGATATTTGCGGAGATGATACATTGCTAAAATATAGAAAGTATCAAAAATATCCGTATATCGAGGGAGCTCTCCCCTTGTGTTTTCAAGCAATGTCTGAAGCAGAGAATAAAGGCGTTTTTTATCATGCAAATCCCTTCATGGATATTACGACTATAAGCGATGACGAAGATTTCTTAAAGCGTGTCCAACTGCCATTTTGATACCAATACGAGAGTTCGAATCCATCTATCAAAAACGCAAATCCATCTTTTTCGTACCCCACAGACATAAGAGACAAACAAGCTGAAACAAGCCTGTTTGTCTCTTTTTATCCCACATATAATATAACAAATGCTGTTTTGGAGCGGATTTTCAAGGAGATCCGCTCCATTTTCCATACTAAAAGCAAATACCAAACAGTCAGCGGAGAATATAAAGCACTAATATAGAGGTTTTGAATTTGCACTAATTCCACTAATATTTGTGTTTTATATTGAAAACGCACGTCGAAATCAGTATAATTAGAAAGGAATCCAAATTATGAAATTGTCATTAGTCGAATCAAGACTTTTCGGAAGGATCTGCTACGGTTACAGAAGGGACAAGCAAGGGATTGTTGAAATTGTGCCAGAGGAGGCGGAAGTTGTCAGAACTGTTTTTGGGCTCTACAGAGCTGGAAACAGCTTGGAAGCTATTCAGTGCTATTTATTCAACCAAGAGATTCCTTCTCCCTCTGGAAAAACACAATGGAGCAGAGATGTGCTGAATAAGCTCTTAAACAATGGAAAGTACACGAAAGGTATCATCGATTTTAAAGAATACTGTGAAGTGTACTTTTTGAAAGGTGAAAACTGCCGGAATCCCAACCAAGCGAAAGTGGTGAAAACAGATGCCAAGAGCGACAAAAGAAGAACTGGAATGGGCATATGCGCTAACCAGAGAGAAGTTTTTAGTGCGTGTGAATAAGTTGTCCCCAATCAGAGCAGCGGATTGGAACCGGTATTTGGATGTTATCTTTGAGTTGATATTAAAGGATGAAGCGCCGATCTATGAGCCAAAGATGAACGCCTACCTCGAAGAAACAGTAGCCAAATATCTTCATCCATCCGATGATTATATTTCCTTGACTGAAATTGCGCGCAGATTTGATGCCGAAAATCCGAGCTACTTAATTCAAAGCTGGCTACGAAGCCGTAATACTGTGGAATTTCTGGCAGAATGGGAGCGGAAGAATAATCCGGATTTCATTGAATCTGCATTTCAAAAACTTGTGGCTGATGCCAAGACTCCGCAGTTTACCCTGACGCCAAAGAAGTGGATCGACCTGACAAATGCGATTGATATCACCTCAAAACAAGGAAAAGGTGGCGGAACGATGGCCCATCCCTTTATCGCCTGCGACTTTGAAATGTGGAATGATAACAAGTTTAAATACGAAGTACTGAAATACTTTAGCGAGAACTATTAAATCAAAAAGCAGTGTATGCATGGTTGACCTGCACAGTTAGTATTCTTAAAAAGGAGTGTTGTTTTATGTCCACGCAAACCAAAAAGAAGTCTTCTGTTTCACCACCCTTGCCTATCAACAAGGTTTTTGTATCCTCAACATTTACTGATATGCTTCCATACCGAGAAGCAATAAGAAGCGCTATTGATAGGGCTAATTGCAAAGCTGTCGGTATGGAACGCTTCGGTGCCGCTTCAATTCCTTCGCTTGAAAAATGCTTAGAAGAGTTAAAAACTTGCCAGATATATGTCTGTGCTATTGGGATGCGATATGGAAGTATAGATAAAGAAAGTCAAATGTCTTATACTCAACTCGAGTTTAATTATGCGAAGCACATTGGAATGCCAATTTTGGCCTTTTTGATAGATGGGAAGAAAGCCGTTTTTCATGAAGGCGATTTTGATACGGGTGACTCTGCAGAAAGATTGAAAGAATTCAAAGAAGAAATCAAGGATTCTTCAATCACATGCGATTTTTTTGCTACTGCCGAAGAATTAGAGGTGAAGGTTCTGCAGAGCCTTAATAATGAGATTAGTCGGGAAGAAGCTGCGGGCTCGGATAACTCGAAAGTCAAAGCGCATATTGATGGCGCCGAATTATTCAGTCGGTTTATTAAGTTACCTGCCATTTACAAGAATCAAGAAGCGGTCCTTCAGGTGCGCTTTGATGGTAAATTTGGATCGTACATGCTGACTGATGCGCTCCCCATTGCCTTTGGATTCCAACCTGGAACGGCTCTGTTTCTAAACAACCTTTTTGTGCTTGGAAAAGAACCAGATGTTTCTATAAAAGAATGGTATGCTGATTGTTTTGCTGCTCATAGAGCGGCAGACTGGATATTGGACAACGAAGTAACCTCTGGCACCATTTTTAAAGGCCGTTTTAGATTAGCTTATGAGAAAACTTCTGGCATTGCGAGACGAACCGAAAACGGTCCAGAAATAGATGCTTACATCGCGAATCTAATTCTTTTGGAGGGAATTGAAGTAGTAAGTAGAAATGTGCCTATCTCTCCGCAGTCGCAGGATGCTGTGGGACCTATTGACAATTTTTACGAGTGGTTATCATCTTTAAAAACACAATAATTGAGGCCGCAGAATATGAATACAGCAGAATTCGAGAAGATGCTTTTAGAGCAAGATCATCAACTTTTAAAAGCGGTTGTGCTTCCAGAACATGAGTCCTTACTGCAAACGATTCGCGCTCTATTCCCGACAACTGGCATTTTGCAGAATATGTTCTGCAATGGATTTATGACGGAGTCCGTAGAATTAATAAAACATGCCCTCTTCTTGTATGAGGACGGTTACTTTGACTGTGCGTTCTATTCCTTAAGGCAATCTGTGGAAATAATGAATAGCATGCTCTTGTTGTCTGACGATGAAGATCGATTAAAAGAATGGAAAGCAAAAGCGTGGTTCCCGATGGATAAGGCAGTTAAAGGCCTGCTCGAAAAAAACAATGCGGCATATTCAGAAATAAGAGAAAAAATCCCCGAGTTTTTCACGCGCTATGACGAATTACTGAAAAAAGCAAACAAATACATTCACAAACAAGGCTTTGACTCCTTTTATGCGTATTATGGATGGATAGGGACAAATAAAGATGCAGAAAAAGATAGGACGGATCTGTTCGTAGAATTGATGAAACATGCTATTGGTATGATTCTTATTATGGACATAGCATTAGATCCCTTGTCCTTAGCATTATCTGATCCGGAGGTGGAAAGTCATATACCTTTTGATGCGATGACTGAACCGATACCCGTCCATATGTTTGAAGAATTTCTCTCAATCGAGCTTCTAAACAGAATTAAAGAAACAGATCATTACCAAACTATTAGACAATACTTTTTGAACCAGGAAGAATTAAATGACGCCACCTATGGAGTAAGACGTTATCAGTTTTTTGATATTCATTCATTGAAAGATGTTGAAAAGCAAAGGAAGTTTTTAGATATTTATGAGGTGCTGATGCTCCGCATTTTACAGGCAGGTATTCCGGCTACTCATTTCTATACCGACTATGATATTCTTGGATACTCGACTAGCATCACGCCCAAAAAGCATATTACACATCATAGCTCCAATCAGTTTGAAAAATATATAGGCGAAAAAGATGTGCCAAATATTCCATGGAACGAGATGTTCATTAGTATATTCAAGTTTCTTGATATCCACTTTGTGATTCAGCATGATCAAGAATTAAATGACACAGACATTAGCACGATTAAATCCTTAATAAGTGACTTGAATAAGCAATATCAATCACTTAAAGATGCTCAAAATACTACCCGTATATAAGCAAGAAGGTGGACTTTTGGAATACAGCAGGAGTAGCTCAGCTTAATACATTTGAATGTGAGCCTTTGCGAAACATTACAAAGGTTCGAATCCATCTATCAAAAACGTAAATCCATCTTTTTCGTACCCCATAGACAAATAAGAACCGTAATTTTGATACAAAGCGTATCGGGGTTACGGTTCTTACTTTTTTGGCAAAAACGGCGTGTTTGCGGCACTTTTGCCCCCAGCGGCCTCAAAAGAAAACCCGGCCAGGTTTGTTTTCCTGGTCGGGTTTTGCCTTTGAGGGCCTTTACGGGCCTCGAGTGGCCTTCGTAATCGTTGAAAGAGTATAAATCGTTGAATTACAAGGGCAATCGTTGTTTTAGTGGGGTATTCGTTGATTTACAGAGATAATCGTTGAATTATAGCATTCCCAACAGTTAAAAGGTGCGGCAAAATTAGAATGTGGTCTTGCTCAAGTCGCTGCCTTTTTCAGAATCTCAAAGGCTGCCTTGATTTTTGCCGCCATCAATTTCCTACGCTCAATCAGGAAGTCCTCGTAGGCCATATTTTCCCAACCGTGAGGCAGAGCGTTCTCCTCTTCCATAACACGGATCTGCTCGTCAGACAATCCGGCGCAGACAATCGGATAATACACAGACGGAGCATCATCCAGGATGTCCATGTTGTCCTTCCAGTCGATGAATGCGTAGTTTGCCATCTGGTTAATCTTCGCATCAGAGTATCCTTGGGACTTCAAGTAAGCCTTTGGGAAAAGGTGGTGCTTTTCCAGAGACTTGCGGTTACCGTCTGTTCCGGGCTCGAACAGCTTTGATACAAGCAGATTGCTCTTGGAGAAGAGGATTTTTGCGTTCATAATGTTCAGCGATGCCACATAGGCATTCCATGCATTATTGCCTCGTCCCGAAACAGCCAGGCCCTCCGAACCGACCAATGTGATGTCAAAGTAATCATTCGTCAAACGCTCGTTAACTCTGGACAGGATGAACTCTTTGTACTCATCCAGAGTTTTGAGGTTTTTGATGGTATTGAGATGATTTTCCACGGTAGACTCAAAGGAGCCAGTGTACAGCGAAATGAGCGAGGCATAGAAGAACCACAGCGAGGTAAGGTGCATATTCTCATTATACGATGCATTGAAACGGTGCTTTGCAATCAAATACAAGGCATAGGTGTAGAATATTGCATTGCCAGACAGAATCAAATCCCCGGACAAATATCCTGCGTTCATGATGGCTTTGATAAACTCATGCCAGCTGTGTACATCGAGGACATCCGGTAGTTTCTCCTTGAGAGTATTGAAACGCTGAACTCGAAGATTATCATCCACAGCACCTTTTTTATCGAAGTCGGCACCCCGGAGCAGTTTATAGCCATACTTCAAACGGGCTCTGTCAAATGCATACGCCATAACAACACGGATGACATCCTGTGCCGACACGGTGGTCAACTGGTTGTAAGAGGTTGTCTTACCCTTAGTCGGAGCGGTGGAATCCTTGCTGAACTGCTCAATCTCACGACGTCCATCATCCCAATACAAGGACAACAGGGTGAGGATGAAGTCGTTCTGTTTCAGAGAAACACCACCAGAGTTTACACGGACGAATATTTCAGAGACATCCTCTTCCTCAGCGGTGGACTTGATGTCAAACACAGGAAGCGTGTGGCTTTTCAGATTGACCACACCGTTGATGCGATCCGCAATTAAGCCCTGTTCTTCATCTGTAAGCTCGGACCCTTTGGTGGATCTATAGTCACCCAGTCTCTTGATGAAATCACCGATGAACTTAAAGGTGTTCGTGGAGGTAAACAGGTCACTAATGTTATAAATCCATTCTGGGTCGTTCTTTGTGGCTTGGTAACCAACCTCAAACTTGTTTTGCAGCGGGCAATAGGAGATAACAATACTCTTTTCATCGAACTTTGAGTTGATAACCTTCTTGCCCTTCATAACGGCATAGAGCGAAGTCAAACGCTGCTGACCGTCAATGATGACTTCCTTGGGAGTGTCGTAGCTATGGGCATCGACGCCGATGGATTTTTTCTTATCAAGAGAGGGACATTCCCACAGCATAAGGTAGCCAATAGGGTAGCCTCTCATCATGGAATCGAATAAGTCACGCACCTTTGAATCTTTCCAGATGAAGGGGCGCTGTAATTCCGGCAGTCCGAGTTCGCCTGTGTCGATCTTTTCTATAAGCTGATTGACCGTCAGCGTTGTATTACTGAATATTTCCGGCATGGATTACTCTCCCTTCATTTTCAGGAAGCCCTGCTTGAAGGCATCCGGGAAGATGAATGTCTTTTCGCCAATACCAAAGGTAACACGGATGTGCTTTTGTGCTTTATCAATCTTGGTGACCGTACCTTCTCCAAAGGCCTTATGCAGAACAATGGAGCCATCCTTAACATCGGGCGCGACAAACTCCTCTTGCTTTGCAGCCGGTTTAGCGGTAGCAGAAACAGCAGGCTTGACACCGTACTGCGTGGTAACAGAGGGTGTCGGCTTCATCTGAGCAGGCGCAACGGTAGATGTATGAACAGGAGTGCTGGTGATCGTAGGCTTTTTCGCAGGGACAGGAATATCTTCAAGCTGCGGCACTTCAATAATTGCCGGGGCTTCCATCGTTGCCTGCTGATTATAGAAGAGCTGATCGTACTCGGCGCGTTTGATAACAGTATCCCATCCACCAATATCTTTGCCCTCATGTTTGTCGATACCGGTATAGGTCAAGCTGGAGTCCTCATAGCGCTTGAATTTGAAAATAGCGTCGTTCATGAGGTTGGCATTGAAAACGCCCAAAGAGCAGAGCAATTCGAAGTCCTTGACATCGAGGCCGGTGACCTTTTTGAAAAGACCAGGCTCCAACTGTGTAATGACATCCTTCAGAGAACGCTCACGATAGTCAGTCAAATACATGAATACCGGAACACGAGTAGCAAACTTGATAAGCTTCTCCTGGATTTTCTTACGCATAGACTTGTATTCTTTTTCCTCGTCGGAGAGTTCCTTCTTCTCCTTCGGGGTCTTTTCGCCGCCTTCCTTCTTGGCCTTCTTGACGGCTTCGGACTTGTTGATAATAGTCTGAATATCCTGGTTCAGGGAACGGAAGCCCTCGATGCTCATCAGCGCATCCATTGCTTCTTTACTGGACATCAGGCGGGCCAGGGTCTCGTTATCCACATTGACGAGCAATGCGGACTCCCATCTCTTAGCCAGCAGAGTGGCAGATGTACCGGCCATGGCGATGTCCAGAACATCCTGAGCACTGATCTGGCGCATCGTGCTGCCATCATAGGCGAGGACGGGCAGGAAGTTGATGAACTCAGCTACCTTCTTTTCAGGATTCGCCTCATTCACATCCAGGCGGCAGCTATAGTCTGAAATCTGACGGAGCGCACGGTCCAGCGCAAAGTCAAAAACATAGCACTCCTGCTTCATGATTTGCTGATTGCCGTGCTCGTCCGTGATCGTCCACGGGGACTGTACACGGAATGCCGTCTGGAAGTATGTCTCCGGGCTCTTCAGATTGCGCAGCATGAACACACCGGTCCACGGCTTCACAGTGACGCCGGTGGTCAGCTTTCCACAGGAAAGAGTGATGGTCTGCGTTTTCAAAGGGTCTCCCATCGCATTACGCACCGGAGTCAGAGCATCCAGACCGATGCCAGCTTTGGAACCTGCGCAGACGATAATTTCATATCGCTGATTAAACCAGGCATTCTGCTTCTGCATCATGAGGTTATACATAGCTTGGCAGGATGCCACATTCGGCAGGAACCACAGAGTGTGGGACAGCACATTCAGCAGACGGGTGTCAGAATAAGGCATGGGCGGACGCTTGTCCTGTCCCAGCTTCATATCGTCGATGTTGGATGGCAGATAGGAGCCACGAATCAGGTCAAGCCACTTCTGCACCTCATTTTCGTACACAAATCTAGCCTCATCACCCTTGCCCTTTGCGGAGAAGAATACATTGAGGTCGAACTCGTTAAATTCACCCTGCATAGCAATTTGGCGAATGCTGTCAGGAATACGGTATGTAAGCATAACCATGCGTGGCAATGCCGCATAGGGATTGTTTGAACCTTTCCATTCTTCCTTGGCACGCTGTTCATCAGAATAGGTCCAGTTGTAAATCTGATCCTCGATGAATTCACCGCTGTTGATCGCGCGGAAAGGCGTGCCGGAGAGGAACAGATAGTGGCTGGTGGTAATGGGCAGGAATGTTTCGTTGTAGGCGTTACCCGCTTCCTCCAACTGGTACTTCTCCGCATCGAAATCGGCTGCTTCTTCATCGTCCGGGTTTTCAAACAGCTTCTTCGCATTTTCGCACCATGCGCCGAAGTGGTATTCATCAAAGATGACCAGATCCCAGTTGTCTGTGTGAATAAATTCGTTTTTCGCCTTGATGCCGCCGGATTCGTTCGTACCCAGTAAATCCTGGAACGAACCAAAAACGACGATAGGTTTCGATTTATCCGCGCGTGCATATTCCCGGTCGATGTTCACATGGTTACCAGCAGCATCCTTGTTAGAGATAAACTGCCAGCCATCAAAATCCACATGGGTCATAAGGTCTTCACGCCATGCCGATTCAACCGCCGGTTTGAAGGTCAGCACGAGGATGCGCTTGAAGCCCATCTTCTTTGCAAGCTGATAGGAGGCAAAGGTTTTTCCGAAACGCATCTTTGCATTCCAGAGAAATTTCGGCGGTCTGCCGGGGTCCTCTTTCGCAGCATAGGCATAGTATTCCATCGTGCGCTTAACCGCCAGGTACTGTTCCGGTCGCATTTTGAAGGTGGCGGTGCGGCTGGCGTCGGTGACGATGCCGGTTTTCAGTTCTACGATTGCGGCCTTGACATCCGCCACAGAGCAGTTAAACCATTCGTTGCGGTCGCTGCCCTCGTTCATCTGGCGAAAGCCCTTGCGACGGAGGATGCGATGAACATCCTTATCCGTGAAAATCGAACCGTCAGAGCACATGGCAGATTCCGTGTACAGGATGTTCGCTTTCAACCCGCTGGTGTGCATTTGCTCGTTGATGCGAGTTTCTACATCACGGTCAGTGTAGCCGACTTTCACATAGCCTTTGTGGGTGGTAACCTGCGGAAGATTGTAAACATAAATTGTGGGTGTGACAGCAGGACGCTGTGCGAAAAACTCTTGATTAGCCATCCAGTTCACCACCGTTCTCCATCGGCTTTATCATAGCATCAATAAATTGAATTTCTTCCGATGTCAGCCCATATTTCTGGTAAAGAAGTTCATCGGTCCAAGTTTGAGAAAAATCCTGCATAGGGACAAACTCATACACACGCTGGGTCGCATCTTGGGAAATCTTTTTCAAAGAGACAAGGAATCGGAAGAACTTTGTGCAAATATAGGATATTACATTGTTGGTGATATTCTCGTTCTCAAAAGGCCCGATCACAATGTAGGTTTCAGTGCAGCAGGTTCCCCTGTCGCCAAAAATAGGTTTATTCAATATCTGATGAGGGTAATCATCTCCCGCATTATACGCCTTGGTGATGAATATCTTATATTTATTTACCCACTCTTGGTTTCTGGTTAATCCACTCAGAGGGTAAAAGGCTGTGCCACCACGCTGGTAAAGAACCGCATCGCGGCTGCCTCGTGTTTTGCCACCAGTAATATTAGTTGGCAAACCAAAAGGCCTACGAGAACTCACAATTGCAGAAAAGCTGTCTTCGTTGAAAGCAGCTACCTTTTCCAAAATTGATACAGCTTCGTTTCGCCTTATGAATACATCGTTATCGCCAATTTTCATATATCTTTTCTGCTGAGAAATAATTCCGCTGGAATCATGTGTGACCACTAAGCATTCACCGCGATTATCCCTGTCCCACAGAAAATAGCATACACCGCCCTTGATTTCTACACCATTCCCGA
>OBLI01000174.1_pt1 | contig 70474 bp, 53 predicted proteins | sample 1519701 | NCBI WGS metagenome assembly OBLI01 (sample SAMEA3663005, study PRJEB22513) | pig gut metagenome | biome: pig gut; feature: pig-associated habitat; material: faeces | place: France | collected 2012
TCGGCATAAGAACACGTTCTTCTGTTCTCGGTTTGCACAATCTTTGTAGTCGTAAATCCATAAAATAAGCAAAGTAATGAAAGTACTAAACATCATCATTTTTCTTTGTGTATGCTGTTTGAACGCGAATGCACAAAAATACTGGGTAATGGGTCAAATAGTAGATGATTTCACTTATGACCCTATAGATTCCGTAACAGTAAGATTTCTCCGTACCGACAGCACAGAAGTCGAACGTTTTGTCAGTAAAGATGAAACAAAAAGAAACAACCGCAGTTTTGGTGAGAGTATTAGTGCCCCAGGAAAATATATCCTGCATTTTTCTAAACGAGGTTATGAAGATACGTATAAAACAGTAAACTTTCGCTACCAAAAATACCGTATAACAGGAGGTACTTTTGGTCGTGTACTGATGAAAAAGAAACCTTCTCTGACGGAGCGCAGACTTGATGAAGCTGTCGTAACTGCCACCAGAATAAAAATGGTGATGAAGGGAGATACAATACAGTATAATGCCGATGCGTTTCAACTTCGCGAGGGGTCAATGCTGGACCAGCTAATAGCCATGCTGCCCGGTGCCGAGCTGCGCGAGGGCGGCGTGATTTACGTGAACGGCAAGCGGATCTCCAACCTGCTGGTTAACGGCGAGGACTTCTTCCGGGGCAATCCGCGCATAGCGTTGGAGAACCTGCCGGGCTACATGGTGGAGAACATCAAGGTCTACGACCTGAAGCCCGACCTGAACAAGATGGTGGACAAGAACATCAACGTGCGCGATGGAATGTGGGCCGGTGGGTCGCAGACCACGGTGATGGATGTCAACCTGAAGAAGAAATACAGCATCGGGTGGATTGCCAACGGCAGTGCGGGCTACGGCACGGGCAAGCACTACGCTGCCAAGGGTTTTGCCCTGCGCTTCACGCCCCACAGCCGCCTGACCTTCATGGGGTATTCCAATAATGTATATGGTAATTCATACTATGATGCCAACGGAAACTGGCAAAGTCCCGGGGGCAGCGATAACCAGACCACGCACGAACTCTCCTCGGACCTGCTGGTGAACGACAAGAACAAACGGTACAAGATCAAGAACCTGGCCAGCTTCAAGTGGAAGGAGCAGAAGAACGACGAGTACCAACACACCACAAACTATCTGGACACAAAAGACATCAACGGCATCAGCCGCTCGCACACGGAGCATCGCGATTGGTATATACGCGATATGGGCGAATTTGACTATCAGATGAATGAGAACGAGAAGAACTACTCTATCAACCTGAAGCCCGAGATTTGGTACAACAACTACCGAGGAACCTCGTTCTCGCGCCGGGCCGAGTGGGAGCAGCGCATGACGGAGCGGTATATGGGCGAGGCCCTGGACAGTTTGTTTGCCGAGGGCAGCGGCGACATCTACCGCCAGAACCTGATCAGCAGCCTGCGCCAGACGCAGCAGAACGACGGACACCTCTTCTATACCAAGGGCGACCTGGGAACCTCGTGGGGCCTGAACGGCAACGGCACCCTCTATGTGGGGGGGGCGGGCTATTACAGCCTGTCGGCCAACCGCAATCTGTTTGAGAGTGCGGCCTACGACCTGACATCAATGCAAAACCGTTATTCGGACAACGACGCGCACAGCTATGACCTCAGCGGGAATGTGGGCTATAATATCTCCTACCATTTCAAGAAGATTTCACTGGACATCAGCCCGGGCTACAGCTACCGCCAGCAATATCAGTCGAGCAACAAGGACTACTACCGGCTGGAAGATACGGAATATGCCGGCGAGCCCTTCGACCGTCTGGCCTCCATAAAGGATGTGCTGACGCAGTACATCGACCTCACCAACTCGGCATACGCCGATGAATGGAAGCGCACGCACAAACCAGAGCTAGGCCTCTATATGTATTGGTGGAACGACAAGCACCGCAGGTCGAACACCGTGAACCTATCCCTGCCCGTGCGCATGGAGCAGTTGAGCTATGACTACCAACGTGGCCGGATAGACACACGGCTGCACCGCAATTACTATTATTTTGAGCCGAATGTGCGGTACCGCATCGACCACAACGGGAAAAAGCATACCTACAACCTGGAGCGGCACACCACCTTGACCTATAACCTGTCTCATGCCAGCCCCTACAGCGAGTATCTGACGGACTATCGCGATGATGCGACCCCGCTGGTGGTGCGGACGGGCAATCCCGGCTTGAAGGCGAGCGCGCATCACCGCGCGGAGCTGTCGGTGGAGAACAGATACATCACCAAGCGCGTGTACACCTTTAACTGGAATGTGACGTATGACCAGTGGAACAACCTCGTGGCCCAGTCCATGCTCTACGACCTGAAGACGGGCGTGAGGACCTACCGCCCCGAGAACATCAACGGGAACCGCGCGCTGACGGCACAAGCCTATTTCGGTAGCACCATGGGCAAGCACAACCAATGGAACTACCAGCTAACCACCAATGTCAACTATCGCCACAGCGAGGACTATGCTAATTTGGCCCAGAGCGCATCGTCCCAGCGTGTGGGCACCGATCGTGTGCTAACCAAGCAGCGGTTCAACGTGTACTATTCCCGCAACTACTACAGTCTCTCGGGCGAGGTGAACGGCGAATGGATACATGCCATCTCCTCCCGCTTCGTCAATCAGAACGTGTTCAACATCAACTATCGCGTGAGCGGCGGCATGCCCTTGCCGTGGAAACTGCAGGTGAACACCTCGCTGCTGCTGACCACGCGCTATGGCTATGACGATGACAACTTCAACACGGCGCAACTCATCTGGAGCGCCCGCCTCAAGCGTTTCTTCCTGAACGGCCGTCTGGGCGTGGAAGTGGAGGCCTTCGACCTGCTGAACCAGATGTCGAGCCGCAGCTACAGCCTGAACGCGCAGATGCAGACCGAGAGCTACAGAAATGTGCTGAGACGATATGTGATGTTCAACATTTCGTTTCGTCTAAACAAGGAACCTAAAAAATGATGAATGAAACATGAAAAGTATTAAACCTATCGCCTTGAAAGAGGCAAAAATTCTCAGCAATGAGGAAATGAAGCATCTTTTCGGAGGTAGCGCTACAACCCTTATATGTTCATTTACTTGTGAGGGTGGTGAAAGTGTATCTGCAAGCGGTTGTGCAAGATGTGTAGCCAATGACAATGGCGGTATTTGTTAATATCCGACAGGTAGTGCGGCAGCACTGTTGTGCAAAAGTAGTGGCACAGATGATTCTGGAACATCAGGTGGTACTGATGACAGCGGGATTATGTATGCTTAATTAAAACTTTCATTCTTATGGTAGGAGGGGATTATTATTCTCTCCTACTTCAAAATAACATATTAGTATGATTATGCGTTTCCCCATATTATTGTGCGTATTCTTTATGTTTGTCCCACTAACGACATGCGCCCAGGAATATAAAATCACAGGTATGATACGTGAACTCATTACGGAGAACGGTGTGGACTCCGTTAAGGTGGAGTTGTTAAGCGAGGACAGCTGCCTGGTGGATGTAAACATATCCGAGATACCGGTTACAGAAGAGGTCATAGCCAACAATGTTCGCATGATGCGCAAAGTGGATAAAGACGGTTCGGTCTTCGTGCTCCGTGCGCCTGCAGCCTCTCGCTATCTCATCAGATGCCGCAAAGCGGGCTACGAAACGGCAGTGCATGATATTGAAGTAAAGACTGGTAAGGCAATGACAATAGATGTGGGCGACATCTATATGCAGCAGGAAAAAGTTATCCAGTTGAAAGAGGCTGTGGTAAAATCTACCATGATTAGGATGTTTTACAAGGGAGATACGCTAGTGTATAACGCAAACGCTTTTGCACTGCCGGACGGTTCGATGCTTGACGACCTGGTAAGACAATTGCCAGGTGCGGAAATACGTGATGGCAATGTATTTGTGAACGGACGGCTCGTCGAAAATCTGCTTCTCGGGGGAAAGGATTTTTTTAACGGTAATCCTCAGGCAGCCCTTAAGAACTTGCCCGCTTATGTGGTGAACCGCGTAAAAGTATATGAAAAGGAAGGAGCTTTTAGTGAGACAACAGGAACGGATATGGGTGACAGGTCGTATGTAATGGATGTACATCTTAAACGCCAATACATAGGTACTTATATAGGACAGTTGAAAGGCGGATATGGTACGGAAAAACGCTATGAGGGCGGTTTGTTTGCCATGCGCTTTGATGAAAGGCAGAGTTTTACCCTCTCAGGAGATTTCAACAATCTAAATGCAGACAATAGTTATAACCAGTACGGCGGTTACGCGCGGACAAAGCAAAGCGGACTGCATGAGCGCAACTATGTGTCCGCCGACTACCGTTTTGAGCCGAACCATAAGCTGAAACTGACGGCCACTGCCGTCTTTGAGCATCGTAATGACCACGTGACGCAAGGAACGGCAAGCGAGACGTTTCTTTCTAACGGAAATACCTATGGGCGCTCACTGACGAAAAACTCCGGCAGAAGCATAGAAGGAAACGGAAATGTAAGGCTGACACTACGCCCGCGGAACGGCCGTCTTTATGAAATGGGGTACGCCAGTAATTACCGTCACCGGGACAACCGCGTCGCCTCGCGTTCTGCATCGTTCGATACCTTGCCTGTATCCGAGAGCACTGAATCCATATTGGACAGCGTATTCATACAACCTTCGAACGAGGGACTTCGTTGTATGATACTCAATCGGCGGAAGTATGATGCTTTGACTAAAACCAATCAGTCCTTTCAAAAGTTAATCATCCATAGTGCGTTGGCATTCAAAGGAAACCTGCTTGATTTAAGCGGCGATTTTACTTACGACAAAAACGAGAAGGATAACTTTGACATCTATCACTTAGAATATCCCAAAACAGGACAGGAAGCGGACTATCGTCGCCGTTTTACTGACGCACAAAATCACCGTTACGACTACAAACTTCAGGGAAGATTCTTTTGGAAATATCTTAATACTGACCAAGCGAATGGACAACTGACGCCAGGATATACCTTTTCCAGAAAATATAAATCCGAGCAAAATCCGCTATATCGTCTTGATTGGTTGGGCAATGGGTGGATTGATGGGGATTCGGCACAGCTTGGCATGCTTCCTTCTGTTCGTGAGGAACTTCTTAGATGTCTTGACGTAGACGACAGTTATTTCTCCGCAACGCATACCTCACGCCATACACTGTCTTTGGATTGGTTTTATGATAAAAAGTTGCCCAAGATGGGGTGGCTTGAGATAAAGTCCACACTTCCCATTCATTATGAAGATGCACACTTGCGCTATCGGCGATTTGGTAAAATTTACCCAGCCACCCGTTCCGCTTGGCTTGCGGAGCCGTCGGTCTCACTTCGCTGGCGTCCGATAGAAGGAGATAAACAAGGAACGAAACTGAGCGTGATGCTGAAATACAACACTACACATTCGCAGCCAAACCTTCGTTATCTGCTTGACATGACAGACGCTTCAGACCCAATTTACGTCAAATTGGGCAATCCCGATTTGAAAAACATGCGCAGCGATTTGCTCCTGCTTCAGTTTACCCACACACACACCGGCAAGGACGTTCGCTGAACACCTCTATCGACTATACCTATTGGCACAACCAAGTGGCTGCAATGCAAACGTATAACAACCAAACAGGGGTACGGACCTCACAATGGGTCAACGTAAGCGGAAATTGGAATATGAGTTACAAATTTTGGTACAATCTGCCTCTCGATAAAAATAATAAAATATCCTTGCAAGCGCGGTTGAATGTCAGTTATCTGCATGGTGTAGACCTTTCGTTTGCACAAGGTGAAAAGAGAACTTCGACCTGTCATGTAGGCACCATCCAGACCGCTCCAGAACTTACATTCAAATATTCTCCTGCTATGGATATCCTGCTTACGGGCGGTGTTGGACTTAACCTGAGAAATGTGGATGGTGACCGTGAGGATTTTGTCCACATTCGCACAACCGATGTATTGTATCAATTGAACGCCCAAGCCCCCTTGCTTGGCGAGATTTCATTGGCAACGAACTTCCTTTTGACCTCCCGTTATGGTTTCAATGATACCGCGCTCAACGACACACGATTGCTTTGGAACCTGAGTTTGTCACGAACTTTCCGTTCCTTCACCTTCATGATTAAAGGTTATGATCTGTTAGGGCGTGGCCGATATACCTATTTAAGTGTAAATAGTCAAGGCCGCATCGAGACATTTTCCAATGTCCTCCCTCGCTATGTCCTATTTTCTCTGACGTGGAAGTTTAATAAAAAAAGAAAGAATAAATTATAGCGTTAGTAAAGTATAATTATGACACATGCAGCCTGTACGGCTTCCAGTGGAGGGTGTTGATTATTCTGGCACTTGCAAAGCTTCGGTTACCTCCACCAGTGTTTCGTGTTATTGCGAATTCGAAATTGGTGGATTGAAGGTGTCTGGATTTGACAGTGCTTGCTTAACCATTTCAAAAAAACAAATTATGTATATACGTCAAGTCACATTTCTAATCATGCTTTGTTCTTCCGTCATGGCCTTTGCTCAAAAGGCTTATTTGTCTGTGACGGTAAATCCTATTGACGCAATTACGGAATCCACACTCACACAGGCCCGTGTGTCTCTCATTTCTACAATCGACAGTACCGAAGTCGATACGTTTAGGCGTATCACGATTTTAGGCGATGTGATAAAACGATATACGGTTTGCACAACTTTGGCTATCGCCGAAGATAGGCTGCACCTCGGCAGAGCAAAGAAAGAAAACAGGGTTCTCTTTCTTTGCTCTGCTCTCGGTTTGCACTATCTTTGCTCCCAAGTTTCAAATTTTCTTGCTTATGAATGCCACGAATCACGCAGACGCTGGACGCTTCAAGCGCGCGCTGCATGCGGTCGGCGGTGCTTGCCGTTCCGTTTGGCACTGGTACAAACACCAGTTCGTAGGACAACCTTGGTGGAGAAAAACCTTGGCTGCCATACTTTCTCTTATTGCCTTTATCTTTTTCTACGCATTTGCCGTTATCTTCAATCTTTTCTGGCTCTTCGGCAAATCACCCTCTATCAACGACATCATTCATCCCAAAACCATTGCCGCCTCCGAGATTTACAGCGCCGACGGCAAACTGCTGGGCAAGTTCTTCAACGAGAACCGTACTCCCGTGCCCTACGACTCCATCAACCCCGTCTTCTTCCAGACGCTCATAGCCACTGAAGACGAACGCTTCTATCAGCATCACGGCGTGGACTTCCAGGGCATCTTTGCGGCGGCCAAGGATGCCACACGCGGCAAGGCACGCGGTGCGTCCACTATCACGCAGCAGCTTGTGAAGAATATGTTCCGCGTGCGCACCAAGTACAGCACGGGCTTGCTTGGCAAAATACCCGGTGTGAGTATCCTCGTGATGAAGAGTAAGGAAATGATTATCGCTACCGAAATCGAGATGCTCTGCGATAAGCAGCAGATTCTCGAGATGTACGCCAATACGGTAGACTTCGGGTCTAATGCGTTCGGCATCAAGACGGCGGCCAAGACTTACTTCAACACCATACCCTCACACCTTAAGCCCGAGGAAGCGGCCGTGCTGGTCGGACTGCTCAAGGCTACTTCTGCCTACAACCCACGCATCAATCCCGACAACGCCCTCAAGCGCCGCAACGTGGTGCTGCAAAACCTCTACGAGCACCGAAGTCTGATGCAAGAGCGTTTCAAGCACACCTATGTAGCCGACAAAGCCACACTCGACTCGCTCAAGGACCTTCCCATACGCCTCAATTTCAGTGTGGAGAGTGCCTACGATGGCCTAGCCCTCTACTTCCGCGATGCCGTGCGCGACTATCTGGAAGAGCATTGTCCTGACCTCGACCCCTATCAGGACGGGCTCAAAATCTACACCACGCTCGATGCACGCATGCAGGAATATGCTGAACGGGCTGTGCGTGAGAAAATGAAAATCGTGCAGCAAAACTTCGACCGTCACTGGAAAGGTCTCGGGCAGCCCTGGCGGGACCAGCAAGGCAATGTCATCCCCGACTTCATCGAAGGCATTGCACGCCGCACCGATACCTACAAGATGCTCAAAGCCCGCTATCCGCACGACGAGGACTCCATCTGGATTTGCCTGAATATGCCCCACGACGTCAAGGTCTTTACTTACGACGGCCCCAAAACCATGCACATGTCCTCGCTCGACAGCATACGCTACATGGTGCAGTTCATGCACACGGGCATGGTGGCCATGGAGCCGCAAACGGGCTATGTCAGGGCTTATGTGGGCGACATCGACTTCAAGTCCTGGAAGTACGACAAGGTGCGCGCCATGCGCCAGCCCGGCTCTACCTTCAAGCTCTTTGTCTATGCCGCAGCCATGAAGCAGGGCCTCACGCCTTCTGATACGCGTAAGGACAGCTACATACGTATGGAGGTGTACGATCCCCGCACGGGGCAAAACACCATCTGGCAGCCGCACAACGCCGACGGACGAATCTCCAACGCCATGATTCCCCTACGCTCCGCCTTTGCCCGCAGCATCAACACCATTGCGGTGAACCTGGGGCAGGAAGTGGGCATTCCTGAAGTGATAAAGACCGCGCAGGATATGGGCATACGTTCCAAACTCGACAATACTCCCTCCTTGCCACTTGGAGCAAGCGACGTCACGTTGCTCGAGCTCGTCAACGGCTATGCCACCGTGGCCAATCAGGGCGTGCACGTGGCACCCGTGCTGGTGCAGAAGGTGGTAGATGCCGACGGCAATGTAGTGTATGAAGCTAAGAAAGAGGAGAACCGTGCCCTCAACGAAACCGCGGCCTTCTACATGCAGCAGCTCCTCCGTGCCGGCGTAACCGACGGCGGTGGCACCTCGCAGACCCTCGGCGCGGCCATGTATCTTGGCACCTATGGCAACCGTCTTGACTTCGGCGGCAAAACAGGTACGTCGAACAACCACTCTGACGCTTGGTTTGTTGGCGTTACGCCAGCCCTTGTAGCCGGCGCTTGGGTGGGAGGCGAATACCGCAGCATTCACTTCCGCACGGGAGCACTCGGTCAAGGCAGTCGTACGGCTCTGCCCATAGTGGCCCAGTTCATGCGTAGCGTGATGGACGATGCCGCGCTGCAGCAACGCTACTTGCAGAAGTTCCCGCCTGCCCCCGAGGGTGTGGATCCTGCCTCTTACCAACGCATGTATGCCCCTGCAGCTGAGCCGGACAGTCTTGATGCTGACAGCACCGAAGTCTACGTGACTGACGACCTTATGAACGATCCTGCCTCTCCCGCTTCTCCCGAACATCCCGCAGGCCAGCAGCAGGAGGGCAACCACACCGCCCCTGGTCAGCAGCCTGCCGCGCCCGCCCGTCAGGACGACAACCTCTTTGATTAACCGCATCGCTGCCACACTCATTCGCTCTGTGCGCCCCGCCCCGCTTTGTGCTTCATAAGGCTGTGCGGGGCGCACTGCTTGTTGACACATGGCTCACGCGGGGCGCTCGTCTGTTTTCTTGTTACGACCGCCACGGTTCCCCTCTCCCTTATCAGATGCGTCACGCTGTCACCTGCCCGTTTTCAACAGACACGCTGCCGACACAGATAACAGCCTTGTGGGTTGTCCACGCCCGTGTGCAACGTAGTCCACGCCCGTGTGCAACGTTGCCCGTGGCCGTGTGCAACGTGTGGCACGGCATCTTGTCACAGAAATGTCCTTTGCATTTATAATTTTATGCTTTCATAAAAAGAGACTACAGCGTTGCGAAAGTGTGGTTTGTGAATGACAAAGCGCTGTGTCTCTTTTGGAATATCATTTCCCACACATAAAACGACTTTTACTCTTCTCCCTGCTTTCCTCTCTCGTTGTTGCTTGTACATCCTGCTCACGAAATATTTGTTCTATATTTCGCTTTCAAGCTTTAATTTACCTAAATTTTCTCCTGCAGCATCCCCTCAACCCCTACCATTATCAAAATGCCTTTGTTGTCTTTATATTTAACAAATATTGCATAGGGGGGGGTATTAAACTGATATTATATTTACAATAATTTTATGAGGTCGGGTAAACACGATATATTTGTACCGAAAAAGCTCTTATACTCCATCTTTCCCCTACATTCTATACTATTTCGGATTGGTGGATTTTACTTTCTATGTATCTTCTGACAACAAATACATAATTTAAACAAACATCAACAATATGAAGACAAAACTACTGCTCATCGCGTGGCTCTGCCTGCATGCTGTGCAGGCATTAGCCGCGTTTACACCTTCGGGAACAAAGGTGTACACGATTAAGAACCTTAAGAATTCGAACTACGCCGCCTACAATGCGGCTGTTATGTCGGGCTCAAACAACATTCTCACCGCAGTTTCGTCGATAAATGCTTACTCTTTCTTTATAGTAGAAGATGCTGGAGGTGGCTATTTTACCATTAAGGTAGCTGGCAAGGAACGTTATTACGTCTATGCCATCAACACCAGTGATGCGAATAGCAATGTAGGTGTGAAGCAGTTGGCTGATGGTGCTACTGTCGGCGATGAATGCAAGTGGTCGCTGACGGAAAACGCCACAGGCACTGGCTACTATAACATCAAACCGAAAAGCGGGTCGAATGGATGGAACATTCGTGGTACTGTCAGTGGGGTCAGCACGATAGGACAATGGAATGATAACAACACCAATGACAACAGATGGCAACTCAGTGAGGTAACAACGGCAAATTTGCAATCTGTAGTTACTTCACTGTCTCCGACCGTGGGCACAACTTATGGTCAAGTTGCCCCCGATTATCCTTATAGCAGTACCATTAATGTTGCATGGGATACATTCAGTGCCATTGCTGAAGAAAGCCGAAGGCAGGAGAACGTAATTACTTTGTGCCAAGCTCTACAGACGGTGGAGGATAACCATTGGCGCAATTACCTTTACCTGCCCACTGGTTATTATTATATTCATTCTGCCCAAGAATCGGGTAGCAACAACCCTTACGGGGCTTATTGGTTTGATGACCCTTACAACGTGTTGGGCACATGGAACAACCCCAATGGCTATACCTTGGGTATGGTGCCGACGTCTGACCAGAAGGTCAAAAACAATTTTATTTGGAAAGTGACACGTGCCGCTTTGCCTAACAATACTGTGGGCATAGTGAATGGTACGGGTAGTAATGTAAAAGGAAATGCCATTACCGCTACAAGTTCCTTAACATTGGGGCTCTCTTCTACTTATGCGGAAGGAACGGTGTACTTTACACAGGGTACACACTTAAGTAACCAAGCACATTACACGCTCGTCAATACCCAGAATGCTGATGCTGAAGCCACGCGCACCAATCCATTCTTCCTTACCCAATGGGCTTATAACACGAGTGAAGGCTCGAAAGTAAAATTTGAAGCTGTGGAAGATATGGACATCTATACCGTGACAACCCCCTCTTCGGTGATGAGTGGCATTCCCAGCGAGGGTCTGGCGCTGACGCAGGAACAGATACAAGTCACACGTACAGCCACAGGCGAAATTATGCCGAATGGCGGTTTCTTTGCCGTACCGACTGGAACAGATTTGCAACCCTCCGACTTTACAGCGCCTGAAGTCAATGGCAAGGAGTACACAATTACTATTGATGCCCGAAACAAGACTTTGACGCTGACGTATGGCGAACCCACCTCAAGTGCTGCCGTGATTAGCAAGGCTGAACTCTTGCTTTCCAAAGGCGGCAAGGTGGGCTATCCCACGACATCTACGACGGTTTACACGAACTTACAGACAGCCGTGAATGCTGCCAAGACTGCTGGCGAAAGTGTAACTGGTGACCAAATTTCAGATGTAACTACCGCCACCAATGCCTTCCTTTCATATGGAGCGACTTCGGGCGAAACGAGCTTTGCTTACCCCGAAGTGGGCAAAGCCTATACTTTCACCTTCCGCGCCCCGAACGGCAAAAAGTATTATATGAATTATGAAACGGGCGGATATACCGCCGTGGAAACGGATGCTCCAAACAACAGTGGGTATCCAGACGAGGCCATCATGGTTTGTGTGGAGGTTACAGCTGACGGCAAATACATTTTCAAGAACTTTGCCCGCAAGTACCTCTGCTGGAAAGGTAAAGATGCAGGTCCTAATGGGAATAAGGGCTTTATGGAAGAATATAACGCTTCCTACACATGGTTCAAGATGACCAAACTCACGACGTTGAACACGAATAGCAGCAAATACACAATAGATCGTACGCAGCCTAGTATGTTGGGCGCTATGGCCGTGCAGGGAAAACGTGAGAATAATAATGATACGTACTTCATTTATTCCTATACAAGCAATCCTAAAATATTTAACCAGGAGAACGCCATATATCATAGCAATGCTCATACCTCTGTCATATATATTGAGGAAGTGGAAAAGTATGACGTGTATTTAATGGGGAGTGTGACGGGTAATACTTCGCTTCTTATAGGTGAAATGATGCCAGAAGAGGTGACGCTAACTCGTTCTGCAACAAACGAGTCGGAAACACAGACGTATGGATTCTTCATAAGTCAACATGGTGAGGAGCCCGCAGCGAGTGAGTTTTCTGCCCCCGATAAGGGGTACAAGGAAGCGACTATCACTGTGGACGGTACGAATAAAGTTGTGAATGTTGCCTACGCATTAACAACCGATTGGGAAGAATTACGTGCCCTTGCCAACAAACTGCTGAGCACCGAACGCGTAGGGTATCCCGCCATTAATTCTTCACTCCGCACAAGATTGTCCGAGGCTGTGGCAAGTTCGAATGTCGAGACCTTGCAGACGGCCATCGACAATTATATGTCTACCACAGAAGAGGATATTATTCTGCCTAAAAACGGTCAGGCTTACACCATGACGGTTGCCACGAAAGATGGCAAGAAGTTCTACATGAAATACACTGCCAGCGGCTATACAATGGTAGAGACTACTGAATCCGACAATACGAACTATCCCGAAGAGGCCATTCTCATTTGTCGAGACCTGGGCGATGGCAAGTACGCGTTCCAGAACACGGCTGGTAAGTATATGTGCTGGAAAGGAACAGATACAAATTCTGGCGCATATAATAGTAATAAAGGCTTTTCTGATACTTATAATGCTGACTACACTTGGATTGGTGTAGAAAAAATAGTGGTAGGTAAGCGCTATAATGGGAATGCCGCAAGTTTTGTAGAGGGTTCACAGTCTAACCTCTTCGGTGCTGTGGCAGTGAAAGGTTACAGAAATGATGCAGATAATAATAATATAGCCTACTATGTAATTAATCATACGTCAGGTGCTTATAATCGGACAGCCGCACCATACTATAATAACAACTACACCTCCGCCATCCTTATTGAGCCTGTGGCTACTGTTACTTACAACCCGCAGCCGCCGATGAACAACTCCGAGGGTGCTATCAGCGAGGAGATTAAGAAAGTGGCTACGTACAGCGCGCCGATTGCTACAGTAGTGCCCAGAAACGTGAAGGCTTACTACGTCAGCGCCAGCGAGGGCGCCGGTGGTCAGGCTACGCTGGTGGCATGGCCCGCCGCCCCCAACGGCCAGCAGGTGCTTCCCGCCAGCACGGGTGTTATCCTCACCTCCACCGATGCTGACGCCACGCTCGCGGCACTGACGCCTGCCACCTCGGAGACGGTGAACAGACTCCCAAGCGGCAGCACCAACCTACTTCGCAACACTGCTGCAGGCCCGCACACCTTCGCAGCCAACGAGGGCTTCATCCTGGCCAAGGGCACGTACGGCGTAGGTTTATATAAGGCAAAGGCTGGTTCTACGTTGGCACGCAACAAGGCTTACCTCGACTACAGCAATCCCACCCAGAGCGTCAGCACGGCCGTGCGCATGGTCATTGGCGGCAACACGCCGACCGACATCACGCACCTGATGCCGCAGGAAGATGTAGATGAGCAGGCTCCCATCTATGACCTCAGCGGCCGCCGCGTGCAGCACACCGTGAAGGGAGGCCTCTACATCCGTAACGGTCGTAAGTTTATTGTTCGATGAGTTATAACCAGCACAAACCCACGATGATTATGAAAAAGTATGAAGCGCCCACGGTGCGCAGCCTGCAATTCCGCGCCAACAAGATATTTGCACTCTCTACGCACGAAGAAGAAGTCGATGCCAGCAACTCCTTCTCCGGCCGGAAAACGACTCCCAGCATGTGGGAACGCGATGACTGGGGCAAAACGTCCTTCATGAAGTCGGACGAGGAGTAACACCCTCCCGCTTCGCACATAAGCAGAGCCGCACACAGCCCGCCATGAGCAGTGTGCGGCTCTCTCCATTATATATAGGGATGCGTAAAGGGTGTGCAGCCAACGCCTCATGAAGCAATATACGCACGAAGCCGCCCCTGCGTTGCTGCGGGGCGGCTTCGTGCGTCGCGTTGTGTTAAAGTGGACCAGGAGGGAGTTGAACCCTCGTCCAAACGAGGAAATAGAATGCTTTCTACACGCTTATCACCGACTTCATTTTCGTGCTGCGGCAAGACCGGTGCCACCAACCGCAACCTTATCCTCTGCGAGTTTCGCTCAACCTGTGAGGCCAGGCCGAACTATCTCCGATTTTGCTGCACCACCTTGTCAAGAAGCTTCGGAGCAAGAGCGCTTGGGTGATGTCTCGTTCCAACACCTTGTGTCGGAATAAAGCCAATCTACTGTACTTCGATTAGGCAGCGAGAGCAAAGTTGTTTTCGCCAGTTAAATTCTTGAAAGCCGAGATTTAAGTGCCCACTTTCAGGCGCACTGCGTGCTTACATACCACTCCGACTCGCTGTCAAATCCGGTCTGGCCCTGATATGTGGCTGCAAAAGTAAGTAAATTGACTTTTACATGCAAGCGATGGTGATGTAAAAATGCCTCTGCACGGCTGGTGGCAGAGGCATTTTGCGGGATTGGCAGGGCGCGAACTGGGCAAAATGGCGCGGCGAAGTGCGTCGATGAAGGGCACTGGGTGCAGGGCGCAGGATGAGGATGCGTGCAGCGTGGCGCGATTTTACTCCACCTTGGTGCTGGAGGCAGCGATGATGTCCTTAATGCCCTGCTTGATGCCACGGATGGTGATGCGAATGAGCATGACGAAGCATTTGCCCAAGAGCAGAAGGATGTGGCACAATTTCTTGCCGCCCACAATGGCGAGGCTCAGGGTCTGCTCCTCGGTGAGGTGCACACGGCTGCGCACCATTTCGTAGCCCGCCAGCCATAGCAGAGGCAGACCCACGCCGCAGAGCAGGTAGAGCAGGATAAAGAGGAGGTTGTTGTCGGGGCTGATGACGTAGGGATGGCCACCGAGTGCTTCCCACGGCAGACCGTAGTAGGCAACCTTTACTGCCCCCGCCGCCTTGAAGGCCAAGAGGTGGAAGGCGAAGATGTAGAGCGTGCGGTCACCTATATATATAAAGGAGCGCGCTACGATGTTGCCCTCGCGCCGCCCTATGAGACGCGACACATAGTGTAGCAGCACAAAGCCGCACACGGCGGGTACGGGTAGCGTGAGGAATTGCACCAGCGTGGGGCGCCACGTCATGCTGCTGGGCAGGTAGATGCTGCACGGTATGAGCACTGCCAACGCGCCCAGTGCCCACTTCCAGTTGATGCGTGAAAGCACGCTATATTGCCGCATGAGGAAGCCCATGGCCATGAACGCCACGCCCATCATTTCGCGGTAGCCCCCTTGCGGAATGCCTGTGGCGTTGAGCGACTCGCAAATTTTCCACACAATCAGGAGCAGCGTGGTGATGAGGATGGCCCAAGCCGTTTGACGTTCGCCCAGCAAGTGGCGCGAGCGGCTGAAGAGTTTGAAGAGCACGAGGTAGGCTATGCTGGCCAGCAGCAGGGCACGGAAGAACCAGTAGGCACCGCACAGAAACTCGTCGTAGCCTGACATATTGAACACGATGCTCCATGCGTGCTGGCAGAACTGATGCCAGTTGTAGGGATGCAGCACGCCGCCTGCCGCGTTACCGTAGTGCTCGCTCAGCAGGCCACAGGCGAAGAACAGGTTGTGCACCAGCAGAAAGAAGAGGCTGTAGCGCACGAAGGGCCAGTAAAGCCCCTTGATGCGGTGCACCAGATAGGTGCGCTCGTCGTGGAGGTAACGTGTGTTGAAGAAGTAGCCGGCGCACAGAAAGAAGGCCGGCACGTGCACAAGGTAGAGCACGTTGCCCAGCCAGCCAGGAATGCCGGCGTGTGACAGTACCACCATGATGATGGCCAGTGCCTTGAGAATGGAGAAGGTTGTGTCGCGCATAGTGTGTGGAGCAAGGTGAGGAGCTTAGGGTTGAGGTGAGGGTAGGGAAGCGGCGACCCACAGGTGCGGGTAAGCCGGTTGCAGGGCAGTGGGGCAGATGGCGTGCTTGTGGCGACCGCGTTCGCGCTGCTTCAGATGGGGCTCGTGCACCAGCGGTACGAGGGGTTGCAGGAAGCGCCCCAAGAAACGCTTCCACAGGCTCAGTTGCTTGTAGCGCTCGGTGGTAAGCAGAAAGCAGCTGTGGTCGCGGTCGTAGGCAAAGATGCGCTGCAGCTGCGCCGTGGTGGCGGTGTCGGCAATGAGGAGGTTGCACTCGTAGTCGCACGACATGCTGCGTCCGTTCATATTGGCCGAACCTGCAAAAGTGTAAAGACTGTCAATCATCATGATTTTGCTGTGGTGAAAGCCTCCCTGGTAGAAGTACACCTTGGCGCCGCATTTCTGTAACTGCCGCGTGATGCGCTCTATGAGTCGCGGCGAGACGGGGATGTCGCATTTCTCCGACACCATAATTTGCAGGTCAATGCCCCGTTTGGCAGCGCGCTTAAGGGCGCGACGCAGGTGGCGGCACAGCGTGAAGTAGGGGTTAATAATCATGATTTGCCGCTCGGCGTGCTCCACGGCATGGATATAGGTGTCGTGAATGATGGCTGGTGTTCGTTGCGGGTCGCGGTTCACCACGCCCACCCGTTTGCGGCCTGCTGTAGCCGTGGTGTCGGCGGGCAGGTGGACAAAACTCTTGCGGGCCGAGCGCATGCCGGGAAAATATTCCGTGCCGCTCACCTGCTGGTAGGTCACGCGATTCCAGAAGTCGAGAAATACGCCTTGCAGCCCCGCCACGGCATCGCCCTCCACCCGCATGTGAATGTCGCGCCACTCGCCTAATTCGGGTTTCCCCTTGAGGTAGTAGTCTGCCACATTCATGCCGCCCGTGTAGGCCACGAGGCCGTCAATGACCACAATCTTGCGGTGGTCGCGGTGAAAGGCGTGGTTGGCCCAGGGAAAGCGCATGCGGTCGAACTGGTAGATTTCAACGCCACGCGCCCTGAGTGTGTCGAGATGTTGGTTTTTGAGGGGCAAGTTGTTCGAACTGTTGCCGAAGCCGTCGAAGAGCACGCGCACCTGCACCCCTTCGGCGGCTTTGCGCACAAGGCGGGCAAACACCTCCTTCGAGATGGAGTCGTTGCGGAAGTTAAAATACTCCATGTGAATGCTGTGCTGCGCAGCTTCGAGGGCAGGCAGTAGGTCGGCAAACTTTTCGCGACCGTTCTTGAAGAGGATGATGCTGTTGTTGTCGGTAAACTTGACGTGGAAGGTGCTTTCAAGGTAGCGCACCATGCTGCTGTCGCTGCGCAGGGACGTGACAGGTGTGGCGGCCCGTGCGGAGAGTAGGAAGGTGAGTAGCAGTAGGCAGGTAAGTAACAGTTTTTTCATGAAAGGTATTGAGGGAGCAGGCTGAGCATGGAAGCAACCTGCCGCCATATTCCAGCCATCTCCCTCCTCCTCCCTGGTCCAGCGTCGGCTATAGTGGATAAGTAGGCGGTGGGAGATGGCTGAGTTGAGAACGTATGAGCAAAAGCGTGGCAGGTGTGACGCAAGGTGGGTGTTGCTCAATCGCACCTTAAAATTTCAGGAATCTGGCAAAACTTAATAATAGAGTGTGCCTTAAATCATGGTACTGAAAGAGTCGACCACGCCAAGCAGATGGTCTTCTCCATCGACTACGAGCACCGAGTGGATTTTGTGCTTGTGCAGTATCTTTTCTATTTCAGTAATCTTCGTATCAGGTGTCACCGTCTTTGGGGTGCGTGTCATGATGTCGGCTACGCAGAGGTTGAAGAAACTGTCCTGCGAGTTCTCCATGGCGCGGCGTATGTCGCCGTCGGTAATGAGGCCCACCACTTTGTTATGCTCGATGGCGGCGCACAGTCCCAGTCTGCCGTTGCTCATGTGAATGACGGCCTCGCCCAGTTTCATGGTGGGAGGAATGGTTGGCAAGTCGTCGGTGCGCATTACGTCGCGCGCCTTGGTCAGCAGGCGTTTGCCCAGTGTGCCGCCGGGGTGATACTGCGCAAAGTCCGAAGCCTTGAAGTTTCTTGCCTCCATCAGTGCGCAGGCCAGAGCGTCGCCCATAGCCAGCGCCGCGGTGGTGCTCGAAGTGGGTGCCAGGTTCAGCGGGCAAGCCTCGTGGCGCACAGCTGTGTTGAGGTGAGCTGAGGAATATTCGGCCAGCAACGATTGTGGGTTACCGCTCATGCCTATCACAGGGATATGGTTGGCGAGCAGGTAGGGCAAGAAGCGCAGCAATTCGTCGGTCTGCCCTGAGTTTGAGATGGCCAGCACCACGTCGTCGTGCTGAATGACGCCCAGGTCGCCGTGAAACACGTCGAGCGGGTTGATGAAGAAACTCGGTGTACCCGTTGACGAAAGCGTGGCTGCAATTTTGGCTCCTATGTGGCCGCTCTTGCCTACGCCCGTCACAATGAGTTTGCCCTTGCAGTTCAGTATCAGTTCTACCGCTTTGTCGAAGTGGTCGTCGATGTTCGGAATCATTTCGAGCAGTGCCTCTGCCTCGTCGCGCAGGCACTTGATGGCGGTTTCAGTCCATTGGCTCATGGTAGGGTTCTTTGTGGTTTGGGGAAAATGGAAAACGGCAGGGCGTGCAGCAAGAAGGCGCCGCGCCGTGTGGTAATGCAATGTGTGTGCTGCCGTGCGTTTTACTTGAGAAGTGCCTCGATGAGGGCGCGCATGTCTTTCAGGTAAAGCATGTTGGGGCCATCGCTCAGGGCTTTTTCGGGGTCGGGGTGTGTTTCAAAGAAATAGCCCTGCGCGCCGAAAGCCTTGGCGGCCATGGCCATTTGCGGCACAAAGCGGCGGTCGCCGCCCGTTTTACCTCCTGCGCCGCCGGGGCGCTGCACGGAGTGTGTGCAATCCATGATGACGCGGTCGGCCCAGGGCTGCATGAGGGGCAGGTTGCGGAAGTCCACCACGAGGTTGTTGTAGCCGTAAATGTTGCCGCGTTCGGTGAGCCACACCGTCTGGGCGCCAGCCTCACGGCATTTCTCGGCGGGAAATTGCATGTCGTCGCCCGAGAGGAATTGCGCCTTCTTGATGTTCACCACGCAGCCTGTGCGGGCAGCGGCTACGAGCAGGTCGGTTTGGCGGCACAGAAAGGCGGGTATCTGCAGCACGTCCATCACCTGCCCTGCGGCTTCGGCCTGGTAACTCTCGTGAATGTCGGTCACGAGCGGCAGGTGATGCTTGGCCTTCACGTCGGCCAGCATTTGCAGACCGCGCTCCAGCCCAGGGCCACGATAGGAGTGGATGGACGTGCGGTTGGCCTTGTCGAACGAAGCCTTAAAGTAGATGTCAGCGCCCGTTTCGGCCTTGATTTTCACCAGTTCAGTAGCCACGATGTCAAGCAGTTCGGCTGACTCAATGACGCACGGTCCGGCTATAAAGATGGGTTGCATGTCGTAGATTTGATAAAAGGTAAAGAAAAAGAGAGAAAGGAAACAGGTCAAACGGCGCTCTTTGTCCCTTGCCCATCTGTGTACGTGCTCAGCAGCAAGGGGGTTGCAGACGTTTGCCCTGTATCTACGCCCGCAAATTTACTGTTTTTTTACCGAATACACGTCTTGCCGGTGAATGGCATCATGTAAAAGTAAAAAAGAATAAGGCACAAGCCACAGCGGAACAACATACTTAGAGCTGCATATAACCTCAACATCTTCGTTTTTTGCTACATTTGCCCATGTTTTTAATAAATCGGAACCTATGAAATACTCATTACCTCTTCTTGTCGCACTCATGGCAGCATGTCCTGCCCAGGCACAGATGCCTGAGGCTAACGACAGCACAGCAGTCAAGTTGAAAGACCTGCCCGAGGCCATGGTGAAAGGCAGCAATCCCGTGGCACGACTCGAAAAGGGCGCGCTCACCTTCAACATGCCCCGCCTTCTCAAGCAGTTGCCCTCCGACAACGCCTACGAGGCGCTGGGCAAGATTCCCGGCGTGCAGGCAGACGACAATGGTCTTTCGTACGCCAACCTGCCGCTCACGCTCATCATCGACGGCAAGCCTACCACGCTCAATGCCGAGCAGGTGATAGACCGCCTCAAACAACTGCCTGCCGACCAATTGGCCAAAGCAGAAATCATGCTTTCTGCCCCTGCCCGCTACCATGTGCGCGGCGCCGTCATCAACGTGGTGACCAAGGACTACACGGGGCAGGTACACACCTCGGGGCAGGTTTCCAATGAATATACACAGAGCCGCTATGCCAATGACGCCATGCGCGCTAACCTCATCCACACGCACCGCAACGTCACCTTCGACGCCAATTACAGCTACGATTACGGCAAGGACTACGGTGAAATTGCCCACACCGCCGAGCACCCCCTCGCCACGGGCACACAGCATTATGCCGACCTCACCCAGACGCGCAACAAGTACATCATCCATTCCTACCGCGCCAGCATGGAGTGGCAGATAGCCAAAGAGCACGAACTCAGTCTGGCATACTCGGGTCAGTGGCTGAGCGACCGCCTAGAATGCGATGCCTGGGGCACCGACCACTCCTACACCTACACCCCTTCGCACAACAAGTGGCACAACGCCGACCTCAACTACCGCCTGCCCTTTGGCCTAAACATCGCAGGCAGTTACATGCACTATGAGGCACCACAGACGCAGACGCTCGAGGGCAGCATTGGCGGTGAGGTGCGCGACCTCGTATCGCACAGCAACCAAGTCATCGACAAGTGGCTCGTGGCTGTTGACCAAAGCCACAAACTGCCTAAGGATTGGACCATCGACTATGGCGCCAAGGGGCAGTTCACCCGCAACAACAACACCCAGCGCACCACCGACGCTTCAGGCAACGTGGTGGACAATGCCACCAGCGCCCTCTGCATCGACGAACGCATTGTTAGCCTCTACGCAGGCTTCTCCAAGCAAGTCTGCAAGTCACTCTTCTTGCAGATGCAGGCTGAGGTGGAGAACTTCCATACGCCCGTCTGGAACAAGTGGAGTGTCTATCCCGGCATGAACCTCAGTTGGCAGGCCTCGCCCAAGCACATGCTGAACCTTGCCTTCAGCAGCGAGTCCAAATTCCCCTCCTATTGGGCCACCATGAACACCGTGCAGTACGCCTCGGCCTACGATGAAGTACATGGTTCGCCCAACCTCAAGCCGTCGAAGGACTATGACCTTTCGGTCACGTGGAGCTTCTTGCAGAAGTATTCGCTCACGGCCATGGCCAGTTTCTGTAAGGACTACTTCTCGCAACTTCCCTACCAGCCCTCCGACCGTATGGTGCTCGTACTCTCGCAGCAAAACTGGAACTTCACCCGCCAGTATGTTTTGAATGCAAGTGCACAGTATCGCATAGGTAGTTGGCTGAAGGGTAATGCCTACGCAGGGGTCAGTTATTCACATGACAAATGTGACGCTTTCTATGACATCCCCTTCAACCGTCATAAAATCTGGGGTTACGCAGGCACCGTAGCCAACGTGGCCTTCACCAAGAGCCTCTCCCTGCAAATCCGTCCAACCTTCCAAAGCGGGGGACTCAGCGGAACCGTAGACGTCAAGCCTTTTTTCATGCTCCACTCATCCTTGCGCTGGACCTCACCCAAGGGGCATTGGGTGTTGCGCGCTGATGGCTACAATCTCACCAACACGAAGATGGTCACGGAGTCGAAGTATGCTAACCAGAACTATCGCATGGATTTGCATCAGAGTTGGATCAGAGGCTCCCTCACTGTGATTTATAAGTTTGGCGGCTACAAGGAACGCCAAACCAAGGCCGTCGACACCTCGCGCATGGGGCACTGACCCGCCTCCCCCGCCGTGCAGGCTGCTTACCCATTCATTTCACCGCAAGTCTCGCACCCGATATACTCCATATGGAAGCAACCGTGCCGTAAGGGACATCCCACGCGGCACGGTTGCTTTTGTCGTTTGATAACCCATATTATCGTTAGCAAGATAGTGCTCCCTCGCGGCTAGTTTGTTCGTATTGTTTTATCATAAACTCCTCGTTCGCAAGCCGCTTCCTTCCAATTATCTCCCTGGTGTTACCAATCTTACACGGCACTTCGCCGGTTGCCACGCCGGCATGGTAACGTTGCCACGCCGGCATGGCAACGTTGTTACGCCGGCATGGCAACGTTGTTACGCCGGCATGGCAACGTTGTTACGCCGGCGTGGCAACGTTGTTACGCCGGCGTGGCAACCGACAAAGTGCCTTGCAGAAACGGAAAAGCGCCGTGTAAAAACGAATACATGCCTGATAGGATCGTATATATTTCTGAAATACAGCGTTCTATTTATCTGCGTTTCCCCTCTCTGTTTTCTTTATCCTTTTTCTCGTGCTATACGCTTTTCAACCCGCTGTTTATTCCACTTTCTTCACCCATTTTGCGCATGCAGTTCCTACGCGGCGAGAGGCTGTTGGGGGATAAGAACAAATCCCGCTTTTCTCGGGCCCATGTGGCGTACGAGAAAAGCGGGATGGGGTAGTAAGAAGTGGCGTTGTGTGGATTTACTCCATATCAACACAGGCACGCCCAGCGAGCAGAGGCTTGAGAGCGCCGGCCACAGCCTGGTGCGCGGGGTGTGCGCCATAAGCTTGCGCATCGGCCAGAGAGTCGAAGGTAGAGGTGAGACAGATGTCCCACTGCTCGGCAGGATTGATGTTGACGCCTACGTGTATGTGGCGTATGGTGGGTATGACGGAGGGCAGCGCTTCGATGTCGTGCTTGAAGTGAGTGGCTGCCTGCGAGCGTACGGCCTGCGGCACGTCGTCGCGGAACTTGAACATGACAATGTGTTGCATAGGGTGGATTGAAAAGAAAGGATGGGAAAGGAAAGGATGTTTGTGCTGCAGGCTATGCTGCAATTAGTGCGTTTCGTTGGCGACTATAAAAGCGGCAATGGCATCGGCTACCTCGGGGCTTTGCGGCACGTGGCGTTGGTAGTCGGCAGGTGTGGCCATCTGGGGCAGGGGACGCATGAGGTGGTCGAGGTTGGGGAAGAAGCGGAGCGTGGCGTTCGTGCGGCCTGCAAGGGTTTGCTGCCACAGGGCAAAGTCCTCGTGCGTCACCTGGTAGTCGTGGCCGCCCTGAAGGAGCAGGGCGGGAATGGAGGCTAACTGAGCGGCCTCCGTGAGCGGGTTGTAGGCCGTGATGTCGGTTATGTATTCGGCCGAAATACCTTGCTTCATCTTTTGCTCTGTCTGCTGCGCCAATGTTTCGGCCTCGGTGGGTGTCAGCCCCTGCAGACCGCCCACGTAGAGCAACTGCGCATGCAGCATGTCCCAGAAGGGGCGTGCCGGCGTGGCCAGACCTATCCAACCGGCCACTGTGCCTTGGGCCGAAGCCACAATGCGGGGAGCAAGCATGGCTCCCAGGCTGTGGCCGCAAAGGTAGAGCTGGTGTGCATCCACCTCGGGCTGGGCAGCGGCCACACGTAGGGCGGCCAGGGCATCGTCGGTGACTTCGGTGCGCAGGTTCATACGCCAGCCACTCACGGCCAGGAAGTTGGCGCCGTAATGCTTGGTGCGCTTGTCGTAGCGCAGGGTGGCAATGCCTCGCTCGGCAAGGGCGTAGGCAAGGTCGCGCAACGGGTGGTTCTCGCCCAGCGTGCCGTCCATGTCGTTTGGCCCGCTGCCGTGCACCAGTACCACCACGGGGCAGGGATGCTCGAGGGCCGCGGGCAGGGTAAGGCGGGCTGGCAGCTGCACCGCTCCACAAGTCACCTGCATCTCGCGCTCGGTGACCCCCTTGGGTAGTGGTGCGGCTGAGGTGGCCGAGGTGTCGCGAGTGGCAGGACGGAAGAAGATGCCTGCTAAGCGCAGCGTGTCGTCAATCGTGAGTTGGCACGTGAGTGAAGCGCGCTCAAAGTGCAGTGTGCTCTGGCACTGGTGAAGTTTGCCGGCAGGGGTGCACGTCCAAGCCGTTTGTCGTTGCAGCGCTCCAGCCTGTTTAACCAGTGTGGGCCACAGTTGGGTGAAGGTCGCGGCAGACACAGAAGCCGCCACTTGCTTGGTGGAATGGGCATAGAGGCTGTCGCCCTGGCTCTGTTGCAACCAAGCGAAGTAGCGTGCTGCGCGACGGCTGACATCGTCGGCACGGAGTGGGGCAGGCCATAACTGAAAGAGTATCATCACAATCAACCACCAAGCGCGGCGTGGAAAGTGCTGCTTCATGTTGTGCAGATTTTTCAAAAAGGAAAAAGAAAAACCTCATCCCTCAGCGCAGCCAGAAAACGGATGCAGGGTGCGCCGAAGGATGAGGCATGTGTGAACGAGAGGGTGGGACGCTTAGGCCTCAGTCTGGGGAGAGGCGGGCTGACGAAGGTCGAGCATGAGTTCGTCAAGCTGCTGCTGCGCCACGGCCGAGGGTGCGTCGAGCATGACGTCGCGGCCCGAGTTGTTCTTGGGGAAGGCGATGCAGTCGCGAATGCTGTCGAGACCGGCAAAGAGCGATACCCAACGATCGAGACCGTAAGCCAGACCGCCATGAGGGGGCGCTCCAAACTTGAAAGCATTCATGAGGAAGCCGAACTGGGCCTGTGCCTGTTCAGGCGTGAAGCCAAGCACCTGGAAAATTTTAGACTGCAGCACGGCATCGTGAATACGAATGCTGCCGCCACCCACTTCGACGCCGTTGCACACCATGTCGTAGGCATCGGCCAGCACCGAGGCGGGATCGGTGTCGAGCTTGGGCACATCGCAGGGCTTGGGGGCGGTAAAGGGATGGTGCATGGCCAGCAGACGGCCTTCTTCGTCGCTCCACTCGAACATGGGGAAGTCCACCACCCAGAGCAGGGCGAACTTGTCCTTGCTGCGCAGACCGAGGCGCGAACCCATTTCAAGACGCAGTTCGCACAATTGCTTGCGCGTCTTCATGGCATCGGCGCCGCTGAGTATGAGAATAAGGTCGCCAGGCTGGGCGTTCATTGCCTCCTTGAGTTGCTTCAGCACTTCGGGCGTGTAGAACTTGTCGACCGAACTCTTGACGCTGCCGTCGTCGCCCACGCGGGCATATACCAAACCCTTGGCACCGATTTGCGGCATCTTGACGAAGTCGGTGAGTTGGTCAAGCTGCTTGCGTGTGTAGTGTGCACACCCTGTGGCGCAGATACCACCAATGTAGGTGGCCTCGTTGAAGACGCCAAAGGAACCCGTGCCGCGGAGCACATCCATGAGTTCGACGAACTCCATGCCGAAGCGCATATCGGGCTTATCGGAACCGAAGCGGCGCATGGCCTCGTGCCAAGTGAGACGCAGGAAGGGTGCTTCGCCAAGGTCGTAGCCGCGTACCTCGCGGAAGAGGTATTTAGTCATTTCCTCAAACATGTTGAGGATGTCCTCTTGCTTGACAAAAGACATTTCGCAGTCAATCTGCGTGAACTCAGGCTGACGGTCGGCGCGCAAATCCTCATCGCGGAAGCATTTGGCAATTTGGAAGTAGCGGTCCATGCCTGCTACCATGAGGAGCTGCTTGAGCGTTTGTGGGCTCTGCGGCAGAGCGTAGAACTGGCCGGGGTTCATGCGCGAAGGCACAATGAAGTCGCGGGCACCTTCGGGCGTGGAACCGATAAGTATGGGCGTTTCAATTTCAAGAAAGCCCTTTGAGTCGAGAAAGTTGCGCACGGCAATGCAGAACTTGTGGCGCAACTCCATGTTAGCGCGCACGTTGGCACGGCGCAGGTCGAGGTAGCGATACTTCATGCGCAGGTCGTCGCCGCCGTCGGTGTGCTCCTCGATGGTGAAGGGCGGCACTGCAGAGGTGTTGAGCACGTTGAGCTCGCTGACAATGATTTCGATGTCGCCTGTGGGGAGTTTGTCGTTCTTGGCATAGCGCTCCTGCACAGTGCCCGTGATTTGGATGACGTATTCACGTCCGAGTTTGTTGGCTTGTTCGCAAAGAGCGGCATCGGTTTCCTCATTGAACACCAGTTGCGTGATGCCGTAGCGGTCGCGCAGGTCGATGAAGGTCATGCCTCCCATTTTGCGGCTTCGCTGCACCCAGCCGGCCAACGTCACGGTTTGACCGACGTGAGCCATGCGCAGTTCGCCGCATGTGTTTGTTCTATACATAGGAAAGGTAGTTGTGAAAGTTTGCTTGTGAAAGGTGTGTGTGTTCTTAACATATCCCAGCTTCGGACTCGGGAGTGGCCACACCGTAGACGATGCGGTGTAAGTCAGAGACCATTTTTTGCCACTCTGTCGCCTCCGTGATGGGACGTGCACTCATTATATATAAGGGGAGCCAGGCATCGCCGGGGCGGTAAGGCGGTTGGCGATAGGACTGTTGGTTGAGGTGCATGCCCAGGCGCTCGTAGAAAACGATGCGGCGCGCTGCCATGGGGGTGTGGGGCGGTTCCACCTCAAGCACCCATTGCATGGTGCTGTGGGACTTCACCTCATTCAGCAAAAGGCTGAAAGCAGCGGCGCCGATGCCCTTGCCGCGGCACTGTGGCGACACGGCAAAGTGTTCGATATAGTGGCACGAGGGCAACTGCCAATAGGTGATGAAGCCCAGCACTTGACCGTCGCTGCCTTCGTTGGCCGAAACGATGACGACCGCCCGAAAGGCTCCATGCCCGCCTTGGCACATGGCCAACCACTTGTCGGTGGGGCGACGCTCGGAAAGCGGGAAACTGGCTTCGTAGAGGGCGGCAGCCTCATGGGCATGGGTGGACTGGAAAGGGGTGAGGCGGAAAGGGCACTCCATATTATATATATATAAGGAAAGATTAAGTCGATGGTTCCTCGTCGATAATGCGCAAGGTGTGGATGCGGGCAAGACGGTCGCGTAGGGCTTCGGCATTGTCAGCGCGAATGGCCACCTTGAGCAGCTGGCCCGTAGCAGAATAGTCGCGCGCCGTAATTTCACCTCCACCATCACGAATGAAGCGCATGGCCACATCGGCTTCGGTGTAGGGAACATCCACGCCGAACTCACTCTTGACGATGCATTCCTTGACAGTACCCTCGTCGAGCGCCATGGCAGCAGCGGTACGGTAGGCTACGCCCAGCGGCCCTGTTCCCAATTTCACGCCACCGAAGTAGCGTACAACGACCACCAGCACCTGCGTGAGACCATGCCCCAGAATTTGGTTAAGGATGGGGCGACCGGCTGTGCCAGAGGGCTCGCCGTCGTCGTTCTGCCTTGTAATATCGCTCTGTGGACCTAAAACGTAAGCAAAGCACACATGCCGCGCATCGTAATAGGTGCGTTTCAGAACTGCCACCTGCTGCTTGGCTTCATCCTCATTGGCCACGGGAAATGCAAACGCCAAGAAGCGCGAACGCTTCTCGGTGAACTGCGCTTCGGTATTGGCAAGCAATGTGTGGTAGGTGTCCATGCGGCAGGAGAGGAGAGAGGGAAGGAGCGTGAGGCGGGTTGCCGTATCTTTATTTCTCGAAATGATAAAGGAAGGTGGCTACACCCGTGAGAGCAGGCTTGCGCTGGTCCTTGATTTCGATTGCAAACTTGATTTCGGCCTTGCAAATGCCGCGCAGGTCGGCCAGGCTCAGCAGGCTGGCGGTGAGGCGCACGCTTTGACCACTTAGTACGGCTTGGCCGAACTTCATTTTGTCCATGCCGTAGTTCACCATCATCTTTAAGTTGTTCACCTTAATGATTTGCTCCCACATATAAGGAAGGAGAGAGAGGGTGAGGTAGCCGTGCACGATGGTCTGTCCGAAGGGGCCGTTCTTGGCGCGCTCGGTGTCCACGTGTATCCACTGGTGGTCGAGCGTGGCATCAGCAAAAGCATTGATGCGGTCTTGGTCTACTTGCAGCCATTCGGAAATACCGAGTTCCTTGCCAACGTACTTTTCGAAATCAGAGTAAGAATTGATTGTAAGCATGGGGTATGAAATATGAATTGAAAATCTGTGTGAAAATCATCATCGGCTGGCGCTAATCTCCTGCATGGTGAGAGAACTGATGAGCAACTGCGAGGTGATGATGGCTGTAGCTTTATAGGAACCGAATGTCTTTCCCTCGTTGTCGCGCTGAATGTGTTGGTCAACGGAAAATACAGCGGTGTAAACGGGCTGATTACCGTCTCCCATGCTGCGCGTAATGGTGAAGTCACGGTTGATTACAAACTCGCACTTTTGTATGTGCTCGTTGAACATACCTTTAATAATAGAGAGTACCTCGCTCTTAGTGGCGTTCTTCTTGCTGAGGAATTGCGTCATGCTCGGCGTGATGTTGGAGCAGACAAGCGTTTCGTCTCTGTTTTCAAACCCTCGGTAGAAGTCGGTGATAACACTCATGATTTGGTCGCGGTCGCCCGGCGTTATTTCGCGGTCACGGAGCGTTCCTTGTGACACAGAAGCCTCTGAGGCATAACGGCCGTCGGGATGTACGTCTAAGTAATGCTGAAAAGCCTCCTGCGTGCCCTGGCGCTGTGCCATCACCCAGTCGAGGGAGTCAATCTTGATGTCGCAAAGACGAGTGAAGCGCGGATTGGCATACATCTCCTTAAAGTGCACGAAGTCGGTAGGCTTGTCGCTCAGTTGGATGCGCTGCCAGTCGGCCAGCATGGCTTTAAGTTCTTCAAGACGTTTCGCCACTGTAGGAGCCAAGTGGCTGTTGGGGAACTTTTGCAGGAAGTCTTCGTAATCTGCAACGTTTTCGTTGTTCTCTAATATTTCAAAGGCAACTTCCTCATCCTTTGAATTTTGGTAAAAGTAATAAGCGACAGATGCACCGATAATCAGCAGCGCCAGAACGGTGAGTAAAATCCATAGCCCTTTGCGTGATTTGGGAGCAGGCAAGCCCGTTTCAGGTTGAATAGGTGTGTGATTAGTAGTGTCGTTTTGTGTTGTTTCTATTTTTGTTGACATAATCAGAACTTGTAGATAAAATGAGAATAAGAAAGATGAGCATTGGGGCGTATTGTGCGTTGTCGTCACCGTAATTCATGGGCTTTTACACTGCACATTAGGCCTGGTTTTGAGTTGCAAAGTTACTGCAAGGCGGTAAAAATGCAAAGCGAAACGCTTTTTTTCACGCCAAACGAAGGCAGACACTATGCGTAAAACCCCTGTTTTATGTGGTATAGTTCCGATTTTAATTCCTATTTTTGCAAGCAAAATATATATTTTAGTGAATGGAAACAGTGTTTAAAATCAAAAAAGGCCTTGACTTCAAGTTAAAAGGAGAAGCAGAAGCAACTCTGGAAGTAATGCCGTTGGCGCAGAATTACGCCATCAAGCCTACTGATTTTGAGGGAATCACACCGAAAGCCATGGTAAAACCTGGCGTGAAAGTGTTGGCAGGCGATGCCCTGTTCATTGATAAAGCCACCGGAAAAATCAGTTTCGTATCCCCAGTGAGTGGTACGGTGACCGAAGTGGAGCGCGGTGAGCGCCGCAAGTTGTTGCGCTTCGTTGTTGAGCCAGACAAGGAGCAAAAGTTCCGCCAGTTTGACACCCAGACGGCTATGTCGCAGGGTGGAGCCAGAATGGTAGAACTGCTGTGTCAGTCTGGCTTGTTTGCTTTTATGCGCCAGCGTCCTTATGACGTAGTGCCTCAGGCAGAAGTGATGCCCAAGTCGATTTTTGTATCGGCTTTTTCGAAGATGCCGCTTGCTGCCGATTTCTCCTTCGTGGTGAAAGGCCAAGAGGCAGACTTCAAGGCTGGCATTGAAGCCCTTTCGAAGGTGGCTCCCGTGCATGTAGGCATCTCTCCCGAACAAATCAATACAGACCTGTTGCCTTTACAGCATGCCAAGGTAAATGTGTTCGAAGGTCCCAACCCCGCTGGTAATGTGGGTGTGCACATCAACCATGTAGACCCCGTGAACAAGGGCGAAGTGGTGTGGACAATGGGGGCTGAAGCCGTCGTCTTCGTGGGACGCCTGATGCGTACGGGCCACGTAGACCTGACACGGCGTGTGGCAGTCGCAGGTTCGCGCTTGGGTAATCCGCACTACTTGCAGGTGCTAGTAGGTATGCCTGTCAACGACATGCTACGTGTTTGCGACATGGAGGAAACAGGCCACGTGCGTATTATAAACGGTAATCCCTTTACGGGCTATCCTTGTGGCGTGAGCGACCATCTCGGCGCCTACACCACTGAACTTTGCATTTTGCCCGAGGGTGATGATGTGCACGAAGCTTTTGGCTGGATTGCACCGCGCATGAATGATTTTTCAACAAGTCGTTCCTACTTCTCGTGGCTGCAAGGCAAGAATCACGCATACGACCTCGACTGTCGCATCAAGGGCGGCGAGCGTCACATGATCATGAGTGCGGAATATGAGCGCGTTTTCCCTATGGATATCTATCCTGAATTCCTAGTGAAAGCCATTATTACAGGCGACATCGACCGACAGGAGGCACTTGGTATCTACGAGGTAGCTCCCGAGGATTTTGCCGTGGCAGAATTTATCGACTCCTCCAAATTGGAGTTGCAGCGCATTGTACGTCAAGGTCTGGACATTCTGCGCAAGGAAAATGCGTGAATTATGGCAAGTGCTTGAAATAAAGCATTTACATTTCTCTTTATTGAAGTAAACACACTGAAGAATATCTATGTTAAAACAAGTATTTGACTCCTTACGTCCCACGTTTTCCAAGGGCGGACGGCTACAAGCCTTCCACTCAATATTTGAGGGCGTAGAGACTTTTATGCTCGTGCCTGCCGATACCTCGCGTAGTGGCGTCAACGTGCACGATGCCATTGACTCCAAGCGTATCATGTCGTTTGTAGTCATTGCGTTGCTGCCCGCTCTGCTCTTTGGCATGTACAATATTGGCTACCAGAACTACTCAGCAGCTGGCAAGCTGGCCGAAGCCGACACTTGGTCGCTGTTACTCTATGGCTTTCTGCTCGTGTTGCCCAAAATCATTGTTTCCTATGCAGTGGGTCTGGGCATCGAGTTTGCAGTGGCACAGTGGAAGGGTGAGGAAATTCAGGAAGGTTACCTTGTTACAGGTCTGCTCATTCCTATGATAGTACCTGTAGGCTGCCCCCTGTGGATGCTTGCTCTTGCAGTAGCGTTCTCCGTCATTTTCTGTAAGGAAATATTTGGTGGAACAGGTATGAACATTTTCAACCCTGCCTTGGTGGCACGTGCTTTCCTTTTCTTCTCCTATCCCACCAGCATGAGCGGCGATAAGGTTTGGGTGGCCAACGAGCAGGTGCTGGGTCTTGGTTACAATCTGCCAGACGCCACCACGATGGCTACGCCGCTTGGTGAGGCCGCTGCTGGTTTGAAGCCTGTAGCCAGCCTGAGCGATATGATCTTGGGCCTTATTCCTGGTTCCATCGGCGAAACCAGTGTGATAGCCATCCTGATTGGTGCCGTCATCCTTCTTTTCACGCGCATTGCTTCGTGGCGTACGATGGCCAGCGTGTTTGTGGGTGGTGCTCTCGTAGCCGCTTTCTTCAACATGGCCGACATGAAGGACAACAGCGTAGCACAGCTTTCCGTGCTCGAACACTTGGCTACGGGCGGTTTCTGCTTTGGTGCCGTGTTTATGGCTACTGACCCTGTAACGAGTGCCCGTACGGAACAGGGCAAATTTATTTATGGTTTCATGATAGGTGCCATGGCCATCCTCATTCGTGTGCTCAATCCTGGTTATCCCGAGGGCATGATGCTTGCCATCTTGTTCATGAACATGTTCGCACCGCTCATCGACTATTGTTTCGTGCAGCGTAACATCAACAAACGTATGAAGCGCGCCAAGGCCTCGGCCACCGACAAGCAATAAAACACAGATAGAAAGACCATGAATACCAACAAGAATTCATATACAATAATCTATGCTTCGGTAATGGTGATTATCGTGGCATTCCTGCTGGCTTTCGTTTCGTCGGCACTCAAACCTGTGCAGGACCAGAACGTGGCTCTCGATAAAAAGAAGCAGATACTTGCAGCCCTGCGTATTCGCAACCTGGCTACAGCCGAAGAGGTGGAAGCCAAGTACAACGAGGTAGTGGTGGCCGATATGGTTGTCGACTCCTTAGGTAACGTACTTAAGGACGGAAAGAGTAAGGACAAAGACGGCTTTGCTGTGGCCAGCAAGGATGTCAACAATCAGTATCTTCCTGTCTATGCCTGCATCGTGAATAAGGAGCGCAAGTACGTGGTACCCATGACGGGGCGAGGCCTTTGGGGCGGCCTTTGGGGCTATATGGCTGTCAACGATGACCTGCGCACCATCTACGGTGCCTATTTCTCGCACGAAAGCGAAACCGCAGGTCTGGGCGCACTGATTGCTGATGAACCCTTCCAGCGTTTGTTCAATGACAAGCAGATGTATGCCGACACCGCATGTGCCGAAGTAGCACTCACAGTAGTGAAGCACGGCAAGGTAGAGCCTGGCAAGGAGAACTATCAGGTAGACGGCATCACGGGCGCCACCCTCACTTCGGTAGGCGTGGCCAACATGGTGCACGATGGCTTGACGCAGTACCAGGGTTTCTTCCAGTCTTTGCGTGCCGTAGAATAGTAATGCATTTATGCCGCAGCGTGCAGACTGCTCTGCAAAGTAGCCACGTCACGCAGGCATGAACTTATAAATAGGAATTACCATGAGTTTGTTTTCAAAAGAGAATAAAGAGGCGTTCATCAGTCCTCTTAACCTTAACAACCCTGTTGCCGTGCAGGTGCTAGGCATCTGTTCTGCCTTAGCAGTAACCGCTCAGTTGGAGCCTGCTATTGTGATGGGACTCTCGGTAACGGTCATTACGGCCTTTGCCAATGTGATTATTTCGCTGCTTCGCAAAACCATCCCCAACCGCATCCGCATCATCGTGCAGCTGGTTGTTGTGGCCACCCTTGTTACGCTTGTGTCGCAGATCCTTAAAGCCTATGCTTACGATGTGAGCGTACAGCTTTCTGTTTACGTCGGCCTCATTATCACCAACTGTATTCTAATGGGACGTCTCGAAGCCTTTGCCATGCAGAACGGTCCGTGGGCATCCTTCCTTGATGGTGTGGGCAGTGGTCTGGGTTACGCCTGGGTGCTGATTGCCGTAGCGTTCGTGCGTGAACTGTTAGGCAACGGCACGCTGCTTGGCATGCGCGTCATTCCCGAAAGCCTCTACGTAGAGCAGGGTGGCTTTTATGTCAATAACGGCATGATGACTATGCCCGCCATGGCACTCATACTCGTTGGCTGCATCATCTGGGCACAGCGTGCCTACAACGGCACAGAGGAGTAACGCCTCCCGAGAAAATCATCACAAATAGTATTCATCTCCATTGATTACTTCATATATGGAACATTTATTCAGTTTGTTTGTCCGCTCCATCTTTGTGGACAATATGATATTCGCATTCTTCCTTGGAATGTGTTCCTACTTGGCCGTGTCTAAGAATGTCAAGACTGCGCTGGGCTTGGGTGTTGCCGTAATCTTTGTGCTGCTTATTACCGTGCCCGTCGATTACTTGTTGCAAACGAAGGTGCTTGGTCCTAATTGTATTGCACCTGGTGTAGACCTTTCGTTTCTATCGTTCATCCTGTTCATTGCTGTCATTGCAGGCATTGTACAGTTGGTTGAAATGATTGTGGAGCGCTTCTCCCCCTCGCTTTATGCCGCGTTGGGCATCTTCCTGCCACTTATTGCCGTCAACTGTGCTATCATGGGTGCCAGCCTGTTCATGCAGCAGCGCATTGGCATGGAGCCGGGCAATTCGCAGTATATTGGCAGCATCGCCGATGCGCTGGTCTACGCCCTTGGCTCTGGCATTGGCTGGCTGCTTGCCATTGTGGCTCTTGCCGCTATTCGCGAAAAGATGGCCTACACCGATGTGCCTAAGCCCCTGCGAGGCCTTGGCATCACCTTTATCACTGTGGGACTGATGGCCATGGCCTTCATGTGCTTCTCAGGTCTGAATATCTAATGCATTTATCGAAACAGCCATAATGAATACCAGTCTTATTTTAGCAAGCATAGGAGTCTTCCTCACAGTCATACTCCTTTTGGTCATCATTCTGCTTGTGGCCAAGCGTTATCTCTCGCCCGGCGGTGTAGTGAACATTACCATCAATGGCAAGGACACCGTCACCGCAGAGCAGGGCGGAACGCTGTTGAACACGTTGGCAGCCGAAGGCATCTTCCTGCCTTCAGCGTGCGGTGGTAAGGGTAGTTGCGGACAATGCAAATGCCAGGTCGTTGAGGGTGGAGGCGAAATTCTCGACTCTGAGCGCGGCCATTTCACCCGCAAGCAAGTCAAGGAAAACTGGCGTCTTGGTTGCCAGTGCAAGGTGAAGGGCGACCTCGCTATACAGGTACCCGACAGCGTAATGGGCGTCAAGGAATACGAGTGTACCGTCATCTCCAACAAGAACGTAGCAACCTTTATCAAGGAGTTCAAGGTGCAGCTTCCCGAAGGTGCACACATGGACTTCCTGCCTGGCTCGTATGCACAAATCAAGATACCCGCATTCAGCATGTCTTACGACAAAGACATTGACAAGGAACTCATTGGCGAGGAATACCTGCCTGCATGGCAGAAGTTCGGCCTTTTTCCCTTGAAGTGCGTCAACCCCGAACCCACCATCCGCGCCTATTCCATGGCCAACTATCCTGCTGAGGGTAACGTATTCATGCTTACCGTGCGCATTGCCACGCCACCCTTCAAGGCCGACCGCAGTGGCTTTATGGATGTCAATCCTGGTATCGCCTCTTCGTATATCTTTACGCTCAAACCTGGCGACAAGGTGCTCATGAGCGGTCCTTACGGAGATTTCCATCCGCACTTCGACTCCAAGAAAGAAATGATTTGGGTCGGCGGTGGTGCCGGTATGGCTCCCCTCCGTGCACAAATCATGCACATGACCCGCACCCTGCATTGCACCGACCGCGAAATGCACTACTTCTATGGTGCGCGTGCCCTTAATGAAGTGTTCTACCTTGACGACTTCCACCAGTTGGAGCGCGATTTCCCCAACTTCCATTTCCATCTTGCCCTCGACCGTCCCGACCCCGCAGCCGATGCAGCAGGTGTCAAGTACACGGCCGGCTTCGTACACCAGGTGATGTATGACACCTACCTCAAAGACCACGAAGCACCCGAAGACATTGAATACTACATGTGCGGCCCCGGCCCCATGTCGAATGCCGTTGTCAAGATGCTTGATGGTCTGGGTGTGGAGCCTGAGTCTATCATGTACGACAACTTCGGAGGCTAAACGACCTCACTATGTAGCATGCTATCTTTTTAGAATGCGACTACCTTTCACGGAACTGTGCAGTACGCATACGTACGGCGCAGTTCCGTTTTTTACTTCCCCTGCAAGTGCCATGTCGATGCCCGACAATCCCTATCTTGCCTATATTCTTCATACATCTATCAAAGGTATCATATAGTACGAAAGAACTAAACATTCTCCGTTGAGAAGGAGTTGGCTACTCACATCTGAAGAACAAATATTCACTTTCTAACATTAGTATTACTGCTATGAACGACAAACTGATTACTGTTACAGGAAAGGGCACTATCAATGTAGTGCCGGACGTAACCCGTGTGGAACTGACCTTGCAAAGCCTCCATGAAACTTACGAAGAAGCTTATGCACAAGCCAAGAAGAATACCGACAGCCTTAGCCAAATTATGAATAAGGTTGCTCTCGATAACAAGTTGCCTAAAACTATTCGTCTCGACATCGACAAGAAAACCCAAAACGAATATGATAAGTTTGGACACTATACATCCGCAAAGTTTATTGGCTTTGAACTTGACCATAGGGTTCGTATTGATTTGGGGATGGACAACGTGTTGCTCAACAACATCATCAAGTTGATAGGGAAAATGCTGAAGCAGGCTGAAATCAGCATAGGCTATACCGTTCGCGACCCGCGCCCGTCTCAACTTAGGATGCTGGAAAGAGCCGTAAAGGATGCTAAGGAAAAGGCTACCATTATGGCCCAAGCCTGTGGCTGCACATTGGGGCTTGTGAAGGACATCAACTATTCGGTTCAAGAACTGCATATCTATTCTGAAGCACGAAATATTCATGGTGCCGACGAAGCCATGTCCTGCAACGAAGAGTCGCTGGATATTACCCCTCAAGACCTCTCAGTGTCGGACAATGTCACTGTCGTTTGGTACTTGTCGAACATTATAAAGGAAGCATGACATGAACGTAACCGGATTTGTTATCGTGTACAATGACGCGGGACAAGCTGGTTTGCAGGACAAGGACGGCAAACTGGTTGTGCCTTGTCAGTACGACAAGATACTAGACTATGATGACGATGGCTACATCCGCGTGTTGAAGGGTGATGTGTACGGCACTTTGGATTGTAACTGCCAGGAGGTGATACCTCATTCCTTAGGGTTAACCCATTTGGGCGTGTTCTACGAGGGAACGGCCCGTGCCGTAAAAAACGGCAAGTGGGGACTCGTAGGCGAGGATGGAAAAGAGGCTTCCGATTTCTGTTACAAGGACATCAAGGCACACCGCAAATGGGGGTACGATGCCGTTCGTGAGGATGGCGTAACGGGCATCCTGTCTGAAGACGGCACGTTTACACCAGGCAAAATCAAAACCCATAAAAGCCAATACCAGAGTGTCCGCGTCTTCCATCATGGCATTGCTCCTGCTTACACTTGGTACAACAAGTGGATATTTATAGACACTGATCTGAACCGCGTCAACGAATACGAATACTACGGCATGGATCCCGTGTTGCGTCATGGCATTTACTACATCTTTTGGGACCATGCTTCCTATGGTGCAGCCTTCTACAACGGCCAACCCATCATCGAGGAGCGTTTTGACAGGCCTCTGCATTTTGACAATGGGCTGTCTGTGACCCAAAAGAAGCATCTTGATAAGAAGGGAGAGGAGGTGCTCCTTGCTGACGGACAGCCGCAATACGATATGGGCATTCTGAAAGCGACAGGTGAATATCTCTTTCCACCTGTCTATTATCATTTGCATTGGAATGACTATCAAACGAAAGATTGCTGGTTTGCTGAGGATGTGAAGGCCGCCTACCTGCTTTTCCCCGATGGAACCCGCCGTGTGTATGACAAGAAATGGATTGATGGGACCCAACCACTGCCTTCCATTCCCCCAGCCCACAGAAACAAGTATATGAGTGAAGCCGAACTGGAGGGAAGGTATATACCACAGGAGATTTGTTCATGCCAAATCTTTCAATTCAGTCCCGAAAGCGTGCTTCGCAAACTATCCTCCTGGACGGGCTGCAATGGGAATCCCTTACAGTTTTATTACCGCGACACAGATGCCCCCATCCAGGTAGAGAAACAGTATAAAGTAGGCACCATGCTGCGCTGCGGATACAATATGGAAATAACCCCGAGTCTGCTGCGTCCTGTCCATAAATACCGATTCCTGATTGCTACACGAAGAGCCATCTGCAAAAAGAGGGACGCTGACACTTCTCGTGAGGCAAACCATCCGCTGCCTGGTGATGCGTTTATACTGTACAAAAACACCTTCTTCGTGGTGTATGATGTCTACACCTATGCCGGTCACACCCAGATAGTGCTGCTGCAGTTGCCCTGTGGCTTCATGAAACTTGCACAAACGGAAGGTATCAGCCTCAAGAAGATAAAAGCACATGTTTCCGGTTTCCGAGACCTCAAGCAGTTTGCACGAAGCGATTTCCAAAACAAAATGTCTGAAAAGGTGCATGGCTACTCGCTGTCCGAAGCGTGGGAAAAGAAGATGTACCAACCCATTGGCTTGACCCACGAACTCAAGCCCGTGTCGCTCGAAAAGGATCCGATGGCGAAACCAAGCCTCCATGGAGATGACGACTATCTGTTGGACGAATTTTATGATAACTGTATGGAAGACCATGATTATGATTGGCAACGAGAATACTTTATGGAGAATACACACAAAACCATTCAAGTCGTACTGGGCGACATCACTCGCCTTCACGTGGACGCCATTGTCAATGCAGCCAACAGTTCGCTGTTGGGAGGTGGTGGCGTAGACGGAGCCATTCACCGCGCAGCCGGTAAACAGTTGCTCGAAGCGTGCAAGAAACTGAATGGGTGTGCCGTAGGTGAAAGCAAAATGACCGATGCCTACCAACTCCCCTGCAAGAAGATTATACATACTGTAGGGCCCGTGTGGAAAGGAGGCCATCAAGGAGAACCAGCATTACTGGCCCACTGTTATGAAACGGCCCTTCAACTGGCTGAGAAGCATGGCATCCAATCCATAGCATTCCCTTGCATCAGTACAGGTGTGTATCATTACCCCAAAAAGGAAGCAGCCCAAGTGGCCCTGAATGCCATCCGCCACACCATAAAAGCAGATGGCTACAAAGGCAACGTCATTTTGTGCTGCTTCGAAGAAGAGGATGCAGCCATCTATAAAGCGTTGCTGAAGTATCGGGCATGGAAAATCGGAATAAACGACTGATAGGCCACATGGGGGCACTTGAAGCATGAAGATAGCCCCCTCTCTGCATAGAGCTCAACACGGAGCAAGTTTTTACAGTATGCTCCGTGTTTCCTATACGCTCTTCTGTCGCATGTTTCTATAAATATATAAGCGAATACTGCCTATCTACCACATTATCAACCTATAAGGCGCATGCTTGAAGGTGCTACCAGGGACACATAAACGGAGAAAACAGCCCTCATTATTTTCAAGAAAAACGCGGGTGCTTGGAAAAAATTTTTCCAACGCTTGAAAAACTTTTTTCATGCCTTGAAAAAATTTTTTCAAGGCATGGAAAAAAATTTTCAAGGCATGGCAATTATTTTGAAAATAATGACGGGGCGACAAAGTGCTTTCTCGCTTAGATAAGTGGCATGGCAAGAGGCTTTTTTCGCAGGATGCGGACAATCATAAAGCCTCCCGTGTAGGCTGTGCGGCACACGGGAGGCAAAGGGCGTTTGAAAAAGAGGGAAACGCGTATGCAGTATCTTCAGGTCACAGGCCACGTTGTGAACGGGCTCATACTTGCAGACGGCTGGGCAAATGAATGGCTACTGTGCCAGCGGGAAGTATCTGTTGTGCGGTGACTATCGGCGCGACTTGCTCATGTCGGCAGAAGTCGTTGCGCTGTCGATACTGTCGGCATTGCACTTCGTGGTGAACGGCACATAGTCCATGTTTCGTTCCACCCAGTTCATTTCCCTTAATATCTGACGACGGCGCTTATACATATAGCGCGACGGATGCAGCGAACTGAAACGGCGGGGATTAGGCAGGGTGGCGGCTATCAGGGCGCAGTCGCCACGCGTAAGCTCGGAGGCACTGCAACCAAAGTGGTACTTAGCCACGGCCGACGCGCCGTAGAGGTTGTTGCCCATCTCAATGCTGTTCAGGTACACCTCCATGATGCGCTGCTTGCTCCAAATGTGCTCAATGAGAAAGGTGAAATAGGCTTCGAATCCCTTGCGCACCCAGGTGGACGAAGGCCAGAGAAACACGTTCTTGGCCGTTTGCTGACTGATGGTGCTGCCACCGCGAAAGCGCTTGCCCATGAGGCGCTCGGCAGCCGCTTTCTTGATGCCCTCAATGTCGAAGCCATTGTGCTGCAGGAAGAATTGGTCCTCGCTCGACATCACGGCCAGCGGCAGGTGCTCAGGCATTTGGGTGATTGGTATCCACGTGTGATGAAAGCGCGCGGGCTTGCCTTCGCTCATGTTCTGCATCACGCGGATGAACATGAGCGGCGTGTAGTAAACGGGCAGCCAGCGGTAGGCCACCACGGCGAGGATGCTGCTGATGAAGAAAAACAGCAGTATGTTGCGTATGATTTTTAGGAAAACACGTATGAAATTGGGCATAGTGGTTGACGTAGCGTCGTGGTGTCGGTGTGTAAGGAGAGCGGCTTCGGCCTGCAAGGAGGCGGAAGCCGCTCGTAAACAGATGGGGCAGGAGTGGGGCAAAGTGTGCCTTAGTCTTACCCGAAGGTTTCAGTAGGTTTTGTAGCAGAGGAACTGCGCGCTTAGAAGGGCAGATCGTCTACAGCCTCACCCTGGCTCTGCGATGCAGCCGATGCCGTGGGCTGAGCTGCGGGAGCTGCAGGAGCGGGAACTTCTGCGGGGGCAGGAGCAGCCACCACACCGCGGGTAACGCGCCAAGCACGGATGTCGTTGTACCAGCGGCCGTTGTACTCACGTGCGTCGATGTCGAACGACACGGTTACTTCCTCGCCTACCTGAATGTTGAATTCCTTGAGTTTGTCCTCTCCGAACACAGAGAACATACATTTGCGGGGATACTGGTCGTGCGTTTCGAGCACAAACTCCTGCATTTTCCAAGGATTGCCCGTGCGCTGTGATACGCCGCCGCGAGCTTCGCAGGCTACTATAATTTTGCCAGAAATGTCCATGAATAATTGGTTTTAAGTATAAGTTTGAGTGTATTCGTGTAAGTTTTGCGGTGCGAAATTACGATAATATTTCAGAAGCGCGGCCATAGGCGTTGTCATTTCTTACGCATTTCACAGCGAACTGACACGATGCTGGGCGGTGGAACAGCCGTGTTACAAACCATTGGCACAGGCTGCAGCCACTATCTCGGAGAGGGTGGGGTGGGCGTGAATGGTGCGGCAGAGGTCGGCCAGTCTGCCATGGTTTGTCATGAGTAAAGCCACTTCATGCACCAGTTCGGCAGCATGGGCGCCGAGCAAGTGAGCGCCTAACACGTGGCCCTCAGCGTCGGCTATCACCTTGACCACACCGTCGGCTCCGGCCTGCATGGTGAGGGCACGGCCATTGGCGCGGTAGAAGGCTTTGTAGACCTTGGCATCGGCGCACGCCTCAGCAGCCTGTTCTTCGGTGAGTCCCACCATCGCCGCCTCAGGCTCGGTGAAGACAGCAGCAGGCACGGGGCTGAGCGGAGGCATTTGCTCAGGTGCTTCACCCAGTATGTGTGCCAAAGCACGCTCACCCTGCCGTGTGGCAGCATGCGCCAGGGGGCAAAGACCGTTGACGTCGCCAATGGCATAGACACCGGGAAGGGTAGTCTGCATGCAGTCGTCCACCTGTATGCCTCGTGGCGTGGTTTCAAGTCCTGCCACGCCTGCCCCCAACACATCGAGGCGCGGGCTGCGTCCTACGGCCATGAGCACCTGTTGGCTCACGGCGTCCTTCACGGCATTGCGGTATTCGTAGCTGACGTGCCAAGCCCCCGTTTCTTCCTCACGATGAATGGCTGTAACGGCAGCGCCCGTCACAAACTCCACCCCCTGGCGCTTCATAGCCGTACGCAGACGCTTGGCCAGATCGCGGTCGAAGTTGGGCAATATTTCCTTGGCATATTCCACCACCGTCACCTTCGTGCCCAAGGCCGAGAAGATGCCGGCAAATTCCAACCCGATGACGCCGCCGCCAATGATGCACAGGCTCTCGGGCACAGCAGTGAGTTGCAGAATGGATGTAGACGTCAGGATGTCAGGATGGTCTGCGCCGGGAATGGGCAGCGTGCGGGGCTGCGAACCCGTGGCGATGATGACGTAGTCGGCTCTGAAACGCTCACCCTCGGCCGTTATCACCTCGTGCGCATCATTGGGAGTGAGCGTGGCATAGGTGTCGTGCAAAGTGATGAGTGGATTTTTCAAGAGTTGCTGAATGCCTTTGTGCAGCGCTTCAATAACACCCTGCTTTTGCTGCTGCGCCTCGTCCATGCGGAACGCGGCATTATCGGGAGCAGTAGCACCGAAGCAGGCCGCCTCCTTGGCCGTTTTCCACACACTGGCTGCGTGGCACAGGCTCTTGGTAGGAATGCAGCCTTCGTGCAGACACGTGCCCCCCAAGTGCGACACATGGTCGAACAAATGCACGCTGCAACCTTTAGCTGCGGCCTTGACAGCGGTTTCGTAACCGCCCGGGCCTCCACCTATGATGATGATTTCGGGCATATCGTGTGGTTTACTGGTTGAACTGATAAGTAAAGATGCCGTCCTTCACAGCCTTCACATCGTCCACGCGACGAATGGGCGTGCTGTGCGGTGCATTCGTCAGCAATTCGGGTTTGTCGTGGGCTTCGTGGGCAATGGTCTTCATCACCTCAATAAACTTGTCGAGCGTTTCCTTGCTCTCCGTTTCAGTAGGCTCTATCATCATGCTTTCGTGGAAGAGCAACGGAAAGTAGATGGTGGGGGCGTGCATGCCATAGTCGAGCAAACGCTTGGCCACATGCAAGGTAGTGATGTGTGAAGCGTCGTGATGCGAACCGCCGTAGCATGCTTTCAGACCATCGAACACAAACTCGTGCTTGCACAGACCGTCGAGGGGAAGTTCGTAGTAATCCTTCAAGCACTCCTTAATATAATTGGCGTTGAGCACCGACAGCTTACCGGCCAAGGGAATATACTCCTTGCCTAAAGTGAGCAGATAGCAGCAGGCACGTACGATGATGCCGAAGTTGCCCAGGTGGGTGGAAACGCTGCCAGCGGCCTCGGGTGCTTGTTGCAGTTCGTAAAGGCCGCTCTCCTCGTTGAAGACGACGCGCGGATTGGGCAAGAACTGCTCGAGTCCCTCGCGTACACCAACGGGACCGCTGCCAGGACCGCCGCCGCCATGAGGCGTGGAGAAGGTCTTGTGCAGATTGATGTGCATCACGTCGAAACCCATGTCGCCCGGACGGCATACACCCAGCATGGGGTTGAGGTTGGCACCGTCGTAGTACATCAAGCCGCCGCAGTCGTGAATCAGCGCGGCTATTTCAGGTATCTGCGTTTCGAAGAGGCCGAGCGTGTTGGGATTGGTCATCATCATGCCAGCAATGTCGTTGCCCAGCAAGGTGCGCAGGTGTTCCACATCGACGCGGCCGTCGGCGGTACTGTTAACCTGCACAACCTGCAAACCGCACACTGCGGCCGAGGCGGGGTTGGTGCCATGGGCAGAGTCGGGCACGATGATTTTCACACGCGCACTGTCGCCACGTGAAGCGTGGTAAGCGCGAATGACCATAAGACCCGTAAGTTCGCCGTGTGCGCCGGCAAAGGGGTTGAGCGTAAATTGCTTCAGTCCCGCAATTTCGGCCAATGTGCGCTGCACGGTGTCGTAGAGTTTGAGCGCACCCTGCGTCCAAGCTGCATCCTGAGCGGGATGGATGGCAGTGAAACCAGGCAAGGCAGCCATTTCCTCATTGATTTTAGGATTGTACTTCATCGTACAGCTTCCTAAGGGATAGAAACCGTTGTCCACACCGAAGTTGTTGCCCGACATGTTGGTGTAGTGGCGCACCACAGTCAGTTCATCAGTTTCGGGCAGGCAGTCGAGCGCGTTCTGGCGCTTGAGTGTGGCGGGAAGTTCGTGCCACGTGTGCTCAGCATACGGCGCAGCAGGCAGTGCATATCCTTTGCGACCCTTATGCGAGAGTTCGAATATGAGGGGAGAATAAAGTGTGTTGTTCATGTTGCTTGAAATGTGGGGCGGGGTAGGGAGCAAGTGCTTTGTGGCTTCCTCCATCTTGACCCGCGAGTGTGACTTACATGCGTAGCTGAAAGTGTTGCAGGCTGTGCCTCACGTGTACGTATATATATAATGGAGTCTACGTCACTACGAAAGGCATGTGCGTTGCAGCGTGCTGAGTCCTTATCTTTACTGTGCAGCCCACTGTGTAGCGGCAGCCACAAAGCGGTCCATCTGTTCCTTGCTGCGCTGTTCAGTAACGGCTACAAGTAGAATGTTGTTATCGGCATCATCCACCACGCCTGCAAGGAAGCCTTGTGCGGCCATGTGGCAGCGGAAGTCTGCCAGCGTGCCGTGACCCTTGTAGCGCAGGGCAAACTCACAGAGATAGGGCTGGCCGGGGAATGCCTCCTCGAAGAGTCCCGTTTCAAGCAGCGCGTCGTGCAAGTGATGAGCGCCAGCGTATGACAGGGCATTGACGTCCTCCAAACCCTGCTTGCCCATGAGGGCGAGATAGGCTGCCACGCAAAGACACATGAAGCCCTGAGCCGTACAGATGTTGGAGGTAGCCTTTTCGCGGCGGATGTGCTGTTCGCGGGCTTGCAACGTCAACACGAAAGCGCGCTTGCCGTCAGCGTCTTCGGTCTGTCCCACAAGTCGGCCCGGCATTTTACGAATTAAAGCCTTGGTGGTGCAAAGATAGCCAATGTACGGACCGCCAAAATTGAGCGGCAAACCAAGGCTTTGGGCATCGCCACAAGCAATGTCGGCGCCCCATTCGCCCGGTGAGCGTAACACGCCCAGCGACGAAGCCATGGCATTCATGGCAAGCAATGCCTTGTGGGCATGACAATGCTCGGCCAGCCCCGTGTAATCCTCCACAATGCCGTAACGGTTGGGCTGAGCCACTACTACGCCTGCTACATCGTCAGCATCCAGCAGGCTGCGCACGGCGTCGAGGTCAGTCGTACCGTTAGCCGTTGCAGGCACTTGCACGAGGTCTACGCCATGATAATGAGCATAGGTTTCAACGACACGCAGCACGGCAGGCTGCAGCGTTTCCGACACCAGCACACGGTTACGTTTCTTGGCAGAGGCCACACACATCATCATGGCTTCGGCCGTAGCAGTAGAACCATCGTACATGGATGCATTCGACACGTCAAGTCCGGTGAGAGCTGCCATCATCGTCTGGTATTCGAAGATGTATTGCAGCGTGCCTTGCGAAATCTCGGCTTGATACGGCGTGTAAGAGGTAGAAAACTCACTGCGCTGCGTAATGTAGGGGATGACAGACGGGGTGTAGTGATCGTAGGCACCTGCGCCGGCAAAGGGGATAAGCGGTTTGTTGGCTGCAGCCATGTCACCTACAATCTGACGCACCTCCATCTCGCTCTTGGCAGAAGGAATGTGGAGTTCGCCGTGCAGTTTCAGTTCTTCAGGTATCTCGGCGTAGAGTTCATCGAGTGAACTGACGCCAATAACATCAAGCATGGCTTGTATGTCGTCGGAAGTATGGGGGAAATATTGCATGATTGCAAAGATTTACAACTTGGTATTTAGGAAATGAGAACACGGCTGGTGATGAAGCCATGCGCGAATAACGAATAAGTAGCAGTTAGTGGTCTGTGGCATGAAGGGAGCGCTGACTCCTTGTGTCGAGCGCATGTCATGCCGTGTCGTTCCACTCACTGCTACTTATTTCTTCATACCTGCCTGTTCGGGTTACTCACAGCACTTGCGGTAGTCGGCGGCGCCCATCAGGCTGTCAAGTTCCGACGTATCCGAAAGTTTCACCTTGATAATCCAGTTGGCGAAAGCGTCGCTGTTCACCAGTTCAGGCTGGTCTTCGAGTTCTGCATTGACCTCGACCACCTCACCGCTAACGGGTGAAATGAGGTCGCTGGCAGCTTTCACACTCTCTACAGCACCGAACTCCTGGCCTGCGGTTACCTCGTCACCCTCTTCGGGCATGTCGACGTAAACCACGTTACCGAGTTGTTCCTGTGCGTAGTCGGTAATGCCGACGTAGCCAAACTCGCCTTCTACTTTCACGTATTCGTGACTTTCGCTGTAATAAAGTCCTTCAATTACTTTTGCCATGATATTTTGATGATTGGTGTGTGTTTATTTCTTGTAATGTTTTTGATAGAAACGCTTCTTCGTTACCACGCCCTGCTGCAGTTTACGGTGTATGCGCACTTGAATAGGTTCACCCAATTTGGCGTAGGCGGCCTCTACGAGCGCCATGCACACGCTTTTGCCTGTTGAGATGGAGTTGTAGCCAGTGGTCACATGTCCCACAACTTTTCCGTCAACCTCCACATCATATCCGTGGCGGGGTATGGCACGGCCTTCCAGCTCAATGCCAATGAGTTTCTGTGCAGGTCCCTCGGCTTTCTGTTTTGCCACGGCTTCCTTGCCCACAAACTCCTCTTTGTCGAGTTTCACAAACATACCCAGGCCTGCCATAATGGGCGATACTTCGTCAGTCAGTTCGTCACCGTAAAGGGGAAGACCGACTTCGAAGCGCAGCGTATCGCGGCAACCGAGGCCGCAGGGCTTCGCCTTTCCGCTTTTCATCAGCGCGTCCCAAGCCTGCTGTGTGTAGGCTGCTGAACCGTAAATTTCAAATCCGTCTTCTCCCGTATAACCCGTTCGACTTACGATCAGCGTTTCGCCACCATGCTCCATGCACTTGAATGTATAGAACTCCAGATCGCTGCATGCCAGTCCCAGCACGCTTTCCACTACGGCCTCGGCTTCATGACCTTGCACCGCAAGTTGGCCATACTTTTCGCTTTGGTTCTCTACCACTACATCAAAAGCCGGTGCTTGCTCTGTCATCCAAGCAAAGTCTTTGTCGATATTGGCAGCATTGATCACAAGGAAAAAGCGGTCGTCAGCCATTTTATAGACAAGCAAGTCGTCAATAGTTCCACCGTGCGGATGAAGCATCATGCCGTAGAAGATTTTACCTACAGGAGCACCACTCACGTCATTGGTAAAGATGTGCTGCACGTAGGCTTCAGCCTGCGGACCCGTAACAAGCACTTCGCCCATATGGCTCACGTCGAACACACCACACGCCTGGCGAACTGCCAAGTGCTCATCGGTGATGTCGGTATATTGCAGAGGCATTTCAAAACCTCCGAAAGAAACCATCTTGGCACCCTGTGCCACATGACGGTCGTAGAGACAAGTTCTTTTGTCTTGCATGGTATTAGTATTTAGAATGGTTGTTTCTGAAGAAAGTGCTTGTGTCGTTATGAGCGGCATAGCGCTATGAGTTGTTCGGCCGACAGCGAGCGGATGCTACGCTCGGGATGCGCTTGGCGCACAGTCTCTTCAAGCGAAGCGGGAGTAAAGGTCACCCCTTTGAAAGCCGTGTTGAAAGCCGCATGAGCATCTTCCAATTCAAAATAGTCGCCAGCTACAGTCACGTCGCTAATTTGTGAGCCTGAAAGGGAAAACTGCAAGGTTATGCTACCACACCCCTCGATGCGTCTACTCAATGTGACGTCACTATGGGCTTGTCGCTGAAAGAGGTAATCAGGCGCATAATAACCTTGTTCTATTGCTTCGATGGCTTTCACGTCAGCATCTGAGAGTGTGATACATCGGTCGCTCAGCAACGGACGCAAGCGTAAGCGTAATTCTTCCACGCCGAAGGGTAGCAGATCCTTGAGGAGCGACACGCGGCTTCGCACACTCTTTACACCCTTCATCTCAAGCTTCGATACATCGGGGGTAAGCGCATGCTGCATGCGGTAGGGGTCCGTATCAAACAGCATGGTACCATGCACGATGTTGCGGTCGTTCATGTGATAAAAGGCATTGCCGCACACCTTACCGCCACCTTCAAGCACAATGTCATTGCGTCCTGAAACCGTGGCGCGAGCCCCAAGTGTGCTAAGTGCTTCTGCCACGCGTTTGGAATATTCCGCAAAGAGTGGTTCCACCGCACTGGCACCTGTTATCAGACTCCACATGATGTTCCGCTCATCGGCAAAGATGGCACCACCGCCACTCTTTCGACGTACAATATCAATGCCTTCGCTATGGCAGAAGTCAATGTTGATTTCCTGATGTGCCACCTGATTGCGTCCCATCACAACGGTGGGACGAAGTTGCCATGAGAAAAGATAATTGTCAACAGGTAACTCTCGTGCTATGTATTCCTCGGCAGCCAAATAGAATGGCGCACGACGAAACTCCGTGTATGCGGGGAGTTCCACAAAGCAGGCAGGAAAATGTGCGGTTGAGTCGATGTTGGTTGATTCGCTCATGATTTATTACACCTATAATGTCAGGCACAAGCCGGTAGGGAAGAGGGGTAAGCCTATATCAAATAGGTGGTTGTAGACCTCTTTGATGATAATATCGAGAAGATAACTACCGCCCCGCATTATTTTGTGAAAACTCGTTTCGCTTAATGACAGCGGCAAAAGTAGTAAAACAAATGATATGGTTGAAGAAAACCACATTTAATTTTTATGTACGTTCACGGCTTTCATGGCATACTCAAAAGACGAAGGTGCTGTACGTTTTCAACAAATATGCGAGATGGAAGAGGAGCAGGCCGGCGTTTCCTATATATAATGGCTGCTATGTCATTGTGGGAGTGACGCGAAGGCAGTTATGCACACCTTCACACAGATCCCCTGAAAACTTGACAACTTAGAATTTTGTAGATGCTTCATGCCTCCATGTCGTTTAGAGCTATCTTGCCGTTGGTTGCCCACGGCTATGGATGACGTTGCACACGCCCGTGGACAACGTTGCACACGCTCGTGGACAACGTTGCACACGGCCGTGAACAACGCACGACAAGGGTTTGCGTGAGGGAATGGATAAGCTAAGAAACAAGTAGAAGCGGGAGAGAAAAAAGATATCTGTGCGAGGTTGGGCTATGCTCGTTATAAACATAAAAGGGAGAAGAAAGGCCCATTTTCCATGATGAATACAGCATTTTTCAGAACAAGGATATACTTTTACCCTCTATTTTGTTTGTATTCACTGATGTTTGGCTTACCTTTGCTACGTCATATCACAACCCACGCCTTATCCTGTTTAAGAGCAAAAAGTGCACAAAAACCTGCATAAGCATATACACTGTTACAGATGTTTCTTTTTCGTAGCCACTCACATCGACATGCCCAGGACGTCCCACGCAATCGTAGGGGCGCAACATGTGATAAGGTTCGAGCATCTTCTTATGTGTACGAAATACAGTTGTTTTTCAGCATATTTGTTGCTTTTTGCTGTATTCTTGCCTCATGTAGTTCGGCTGACAAAACCATAAAACGCGGAGACGCAGCCATGGATATAGGTGAATATGCAGAGGCAGCAGGACTGTATAAGAAAGCCTACGGAAAGGTGCCCACAACGCAACGCGAGAAGCGTGGAGCGATTTGTGTGAAAATGGGTAACGCCTACCGACGTTATGGGTTGACAGCCCGTGCACTCGGTGCTTACCGTAATGCTATTCGCTATAAGCAATTGAGCGAAGAAGTGCTGTGCGCTACAGGCGATTTGCTTTGCGCTCAAGGCGACTATAAGGCTGCAGCTGAGATATACCAACAATGTCTTGACTCTTTTCCGGCATCCGCTGCAGCACAACGTGGGTTGTTGGCTGCATCAAGCGCACCAACCATCAAGGCGCAGGGAAGCGCTTATACAGTGAAGCCCTGTGCATTCCTTAACAGCACACGTTCGGACTATTGTCCGGCTTATTTGGGTACGGATGCACAACAACTTTATTTCACCTCCACACGTAAGCAGGCACAAGGTGACATAAGCGGTATTACAGCCATGAAGAATGGCGATGTTTTTTACCTGAAGAAAGACGAAAAAGGTAAATGGAAGGCTGTCGAACCTGTGGAAGGCGAAGTCAACACGGCAGAGGATGAAGGTGCGTGCGCCTTTACAGCCGATGGTAAAACGATGTACCTCACGGTTTGTAAAACAGACCCTCAATATCCACGACATGCCGAAATCTGGCAAAGTCAGCGAAGCGAGGCCAAGTGGAGCAAGCCAGCAAAACTGACTATCACGGCCGACACGCTGTCATCGTACGCACATCCTGCACCTTCGCCCAACGGCCGATGGCTGTATTTCACCTCCGACATGCCTGGTGGATACGGTGGTTTGGATTTGTGGCGCGTGGAAATAGCAGGAGGACACGGCGTGGGACGTCTTGAGAATCTTGGGCCTCAAGTGAATACGCCAGGTAACGAGTGCTTCCCGTCATGTCGTTCCAATGGCGAACTCTATTTCGCTTCAGATGGTCGCCCTGACGGCCTTGGAGGGCTTGACTTGTATCACGCTCAAGAAGATACGCTACAGCACACGTGGAATGTCGTACACCTGCCGTCACCCATGAATTCGTTTGGCGACGATTTCGGAATTACGTTCGAGGGACTGCATAACCGTGGTTTCTTTACGTCCACAAGGTCGACTGGCGGCAGTGGCAGAGATAAAATCTTTGAGTTTTCTTATCCCGAAGTGTTACAGACAGTAAAGGGATGGGTGTACGAACAAGATGGTTACGAATTGCCTGAGGCTACAGTCTATATGGTAGGTTCAGACGGAACCAACGAGAAGGTGGGTGTGCTGAGTGACGGGTCCTTTGAGAAACCCTTGTCGCGAGGCGTAAGTTATCTGTTTCTTGCAACTTGCGAGGGTTACCTCAACGTGCGGCAGGAACTCCGTGCCGATACGGCAGAGGTTGAGAAACAGCATGTGCTGCAGTTTCCGCTTCCCAATATTTCAACGCCTGTGCTGGTCAGGAATGTTTTCTATGAGTTTGACAAGGCAGACTTAACCGAAGCTTCGTGCGAGGCACTTGACCGTTTGGTGAAAATGCTTAACGAGAACCCGCATGTGACCATTGAACTTGCAGCACACTGCGACTATCGCGGTAATGACGCCTATAACTTAAACCTGTCACAGCGGCGCTCAGAAAGCGTAGTACGTTACTTGACAGAGCATGGCATTGCAGCCGACCGTTTGACCGCGCAAGGGTATGGTGAAAACGTGCCCAAGATAGTAAACAAGAAACTAACCGAGCAGTATGATTTTCTGCATGAAGGTGATACGCTCACGATTCCTTACATCATGCGATTGCCCGAAGCGCAACAGGAGATTTGCAATGCCCTGAACAGGCGTACAGAATTCCGTGTGCTGCGCACGACATATGGACTCTTCGATGAAAATGGTAATCTTAAGCCTGAGGCACTGCGAAAACCCGAAGAATAGGGTAGGGTAAACTTACGATGAAATCGGGATGTTTCGAATATCCAACAACTATAAATAGCCACCGAAATCTTATCGCATTATGCTCATATTTAAGTTTCTCCACGCTTTTGGCGAATATCTGGAACTGATGGGGCGTACCTTCTCACGGCCCGAACGCTGGCGCATGTTTTTTCGTCAGTATTTGAAAGAGATGGCACAGTTAGGAGTCGACTCCATCGGCATCGTGCTCCTCATTTCTTTCTTCATTGGTGCAGTCATTTGCATACAGATCAAATTGAATATTCAAAGCGCCTGGATGCCTAACTGGGTGTCTGGCTACGTGACCCGTGAGATTATGCTCTTGGAGTTCTCATCCAGCATCATGTGTCTAATTTTGAGCGGTAAGGTAGGCTCCAATATCGCTTCAGAGTTAGGAACCATGCGCACGACTCAACAAATCGACGCATTGGAGATAATGGGTGTCAATTCAGCATCCTTCTTGATACTGCCCAAAATACTGGGCTTGGTGACCATGATACCTCTGCTCGTAATATTCAGCACAGTAAGCGGTGTCATTGGTGCCTATGCCACAGCTTTCATCGGGCATATTATCACAGCCTCAGACCTTACATCGGGTATGCAGCATGAATTTACACAATGGTTCTTCTGGATGGGCATCATTAAGTCATTGTTCTTTGCCTTCATCATCGCCAGCGTGTCATCCTATTATGGTTATCATGTAAAAGGCGGTAGTATTGAGGTGGGCAAAGCCAGTACGGACGCTGTGGTTGCCTGTTCTATGCTTATTCTTTTCTCAGATCTCTTCCTTACACAGTTATTGTCATGATTGAAATTCAGAACATACGCAAGTCTTTTGAAGACAAAGAAGTACTCAAAGGCATTACTTCCACCTTCGAACATGGCAAAACCAATTTGATTATTGGCCAGAGTGGTTCAGGCAAAACCGTGCTGATGAAGTGTATAGTGGGCTTATTAACGCCTACACAAGGAGATGTACAATACGATGGCCGCAGTATCGTAAGCATGGGTAAGCGCGAAAAAGCCTTACTGCGACGCGAAATGGGCATGATTTTCCAGAATGCTGCGCTTTTTGACTCGATGTCAGTCCTTGAAAACGTGATGTTTCCGCTGGATATGTTTTCAGACGACACTTACAAGGATCGCATGCGTCGTGCCCAATACTGTCTTGAACGTGTAGATTTAGGCGATGCCTGTCATAAATATCCCGGCGAAATCAGCGGCGGTATGCAGAAGCGTGTGGCCATTGCACGTGCTATTGCCCTCAAGCCCAAATACCTTTTCTGTGACGAACCCAATTCAGGCCTTGATCCCAAAACGTCCCTTGTAATCGATGATTTAATTCATGGTCTGACACAAGAATATAATACCACAACCATCATCAATACCCACGATATGAACTCCGTATTGGGCATTGGAGAGCACATACTTTTTATTTATAAAGGACATGCTGAATGGGAAGGCAATAAGGATCAAGTCGTATCATCCAATAATGAACGACTCAACAGCTTCATATTTGCCAGTGATTTGTTCCGCAAAGTAAAAAAGGCTGAGCAAGAATCTGAGTTAGATAAATAAGGGTTATCTGTATAATTCTAAATTTTTCATTCTAAACTATATAACGATTATCCATTACATCGAAATATATCTGTTAACAAGCAACCAGAAAACATCAGATATATAAAAATGGAATGGGTGTTATGTTTAATAATAATCCTATGATTGACCACAGCACGATACAAAGGATTTTAGATGCTACTGACATTGTGGATGTCGTAAAGGAGTTTGTGACACTACGCAAAGCCGGGGTCAATTACAAAGGACTATGCCCTTTTCATAACGAGCGAACTCCCTCGTTCGTTGTATCGCCTACCAAGCAGCTTTGCAAATGTTTCTCCTGCGGTAAAGGCGGCAACGCGGTGAACTTCGTTATGGAGATGGAGCAAATGACGTATCCCGAAGCCATCAAATGGTTAGGCAAAAAATACGGCATTGAGGTTAAGGAAAAGGAACTCACCAATGAAGAGCGAGCTCTCCAAAGCGAACGAGAAAGCCTTTTCGCGCTGAATGAATGGGCTGACAAGTACTTTCAAGAAACTCTGCACAACCACGTAGACGGCGTAGCAAAAGGTATGGCCTACTTCCGTTCGAGAGGTTTTCGTGACGATATCATCAGAAAGTTTCACTTGGGTTATGCCCTTGAACAACGCGATGCTACAGCAAAAGCCGCCTTGCAACAGGGATTTAGCGAAAAAGTGCTGGCTGAAACTGGTATCTGTTTCAATACGGAAGAGGGACGATTGTTAGATCGCTATCATGGCCGTGTTATCTTTCCTGTACACACAGTTTCTGGGCGCGTGGTGGCCTTTGGAGGCAGAATTTTGGGGGCGGACAAGAAACTTGCCAAATACGTCAACTCCCCAGAAAGCATCATCTATAGCAAAAGTCGTGAACTCTACGGACTCTATCAGGCTAAGCAAGCGATTGTTCGTAAAGGGTGCTGCTTCCTTGTAGAAGGTTACACAGACGTAATTTCTATGCATCAGAGCGGCATAGAAAATGTAGTAGCTTCTTCGGGCACATCTCTCACCGAAGGCCAAATCAAACTATTACACCGTTTTACCGATAATATCACCGTGCTGTACGATGGTGACAGTGCAGGAATTAAGGCATCGCTGAGAGGTATTGACATGCTTCTGAAAGAGGGCATGCACATTAAGGTTCTCTTATTGCCTGATGGCGATGATCCTGATAGTTTTGCACGTAAGCATCCAGCAGAAGCCTTTCAGGCGTACATAGACCGCCATCAAGTTGACTTTATTCGTTTTAAGACGAACCTGTTGCTTCAAGAATCAGCCAATGATCCGCTTAAAAAAGCCGCTCTCATTAGCGATGTAGTGAAGAGCATCAGTGTAATACCGGATAATATTGTCCGCCAAATGTACATTCGAGAATGTTCTACACTATTAGATGTACAAGAAGGTCTTATTGTAAATGAAATCAATAAGTTAAAATCGAAACCAAACGATAATACAAACACTGACGAGTCAAAACCGCAAACTGAAGGAGATGCCTCATTGTCTCCCTCAGCTACGCAGCAACGCCCTCTTACGGCAACAGACGATGCAGAGAATATGCTGGTTGCCTTGGTAGTGAAATATGGAGAAATGCCCATGTTGATTGATAATGAAGATACTCAAAGTGAGCGACCACAAGAAGATGAAAGCGAAAGGGGGTCAACTATCACGGTGGCAGAGTATATTGGACTCTCATTAGAGCAGGACGGCATTATACTTCAAAACCCTGTAAACCAAAAGATCTTGTGTGAAGCTATGGCTCACATACATAAGGAAGGATGGACGGCCCGTTCCTATTTTACACTACATCAAGATGCTACCATTAGCGGTGTAGCGACTGAAATGAGTGAAGACAAGTTCATACTTTCGAAGCACCAACAGGAATTATACGTACCTGAACAATATCGGTTGGACGAGGTAGTTCCTCGCATTCTCAATGATTACAAGCACAAATTGCTTAAAAACAAACTTAATCAGATGCTTAACAACTTAAAGAACCCAGAGAAGCAGCTATCTCAAGAGCAAGCGGCCAGCATGATGCAGGAGTATATGCGATTAGTTGAAATCGAGCGTCGCTTCGCCTCTATGCTGGGTGATCGCGTGTTGTTACGTTGATGTATCATGTAACTTTAAAAAGTGGCGGGTGATGTGAAGACACGCTCCGAGAGCGCTTCTTATCCCCCCTCTACCTTAGAATGATGCAGTAAGCCAATTTACATACGCATTTATCATTAGGTTTTTTTATTATAAGCCCTCATAAGGCGTATAGCAAAAAGGCGTAATTTTGCAAGCGCGTTCCAAATAAGGACGCGCTTTTCCCTTATATTATGGCACAATCAGTAGATATTCGCGAGTTGAATGCTCGCATTGAAGTGGCCTCTGGATTTCTTAACGATCTAACCCGAGGCATAGAGAAAACCATTGTTGGACAAAAGCATCTCACGCAATCTTTACTCATAGGTTTGCTGGCTGACGGTCACATTTTGTTGGAAGGTGTACCTGGCCTGGCAAAGACACTTGCCATCAAAACGTTGGCGTCGCTCATCGATGCCAAATTCGGCCGCGTACAATTCACGCCCGACCTGTTGCCGGCAGATGTCGTGGGCACACTTATTTATAGCCAAAAAGAGGAAGCGTTCAAGGTTCGTAAAGGGCCTGTGTTTGCCAATTTTGTTTTGGCAGACGAAATCAATCGTGCGCCGGCCAAGGTGCAAAGCGCCCTGCTTGAAGCTATGCAGGAACGTCAGGTGACGATTGGTGACAATACGTACGAGTTGCCCTCTCCTTTCCTGGTATTGGCGACTCAAAACCCTATCGAAGAAGAAGGAACCTACGAATTGCCCGAAGCACAGGTTGACCGTTTCATGCTGAAGGTGCTCATTGATTACCCAACTTTGGAAGAGGAAAAGCAAATCATTCGAGCCCATGTCAAAGGCACGTTCGCTACTCCAAGTCCTGTAACGGATACCACACAGATTCTGGCAGCGCGCGACATGGTCAAGCAAGTATACATTGACGAACGCATTGAACAGTACATAGCTGATATTGTATTTGCCACACGCTATCCTGAGCGTTACAAACTTGCTGAAATGAAGAACTACATTTCCTATGGCGCATCCCCTCGTGCAAGCATCAACTTGGCTCTGGCAGCACGCGCTTGTGCTTTTACAAAGCATCGAGGCTACGTAGTTCCTGACGACGTGCGCGAACTTGCTCTTGATGTTTTGCGTCATCGTGTTGGATTATCGTACGAAGCAGAGGCTGCAGAAGTCAATGCAGACACCATTATAAAGGAAATTCTGAATAAGGTAGAAGTGCCTTAAACGTTACGCCTCCAATATTCATTAAAACCTTGCATGGAAACCTCGGATTTACTTAAACGTGTTCGCCGTATTGAAATCAAGACAAAGGCATTGACAAACAATGTTTTTGCGGGAGAATACCATTCTGCATTCAAGGGGCGTGGCATGTCGTTTGCCGAAGTACGTGAGTATCAGCCGGGCGACGATGTGCGCGACATTGATTGGCATGTGACTGCCCGCATGAACAGGCCCTACGTCAAGGTTTTCGAGGAAGAGCGTGAGTTGACGCTCATGTTGCTCATCGATGTGTCAGCCAGCCAGCAATTTGGAACGCATGACCGCACCCAACGCGAACTCACGGCAGAAGTGGCGGCTACATTAGCCTTCTCAGCCATGAAGAATAATGACAAAATAGGAGTCATATTCTTTACGGACAGAATAGAAAAATTCATTCCTCCGCAAAAAGGTCGTCGACATGTGTTACGCATCATTCGGGAGCTGCTCGATTTTCATCCTCAAGGAGGCGGAACGGATGTGGCGCAGGCATTAGAATACCTGGTGAAGGTACAGCGCAAGCATGCCATCGTCTTTTTGTTGAGTGATTTTCTTACGCAAACTGATTTCTCGCGCCAGTTGTTGGTAGCTGCGCGCCGTCATGATGTGGTGGCACTGCGCCTGTATGATCGTTGCATGGAGCAAATTCCTGATGTAGGACTTCTGAAAGTCAAAGATGCTGAAACAGGTCGTGAAATGGTTATCGACACGTCCAGTACTGCCGTGCGCCGGCACCAATTATTATGGTGGGCGAAGCATCAGGCTTTGCTCGATGAACTTTTTAGGAAGCACGGCGTAGACAGCACACTGATGGCCACGGACAGTGATTACGTTAAACCGCTTATCAATCTTTTGGCACGTCGTTAACGGAGCGCGTGCTGCCTCTTATGAAGTTTCTTTATTTACATATTCTTCTGCTTGCTTTTAGTGCCGCTTACTGCCCTGCATTACATGCCCAGGTAGTGGTAGAGACGCACCTTGACACGGCCCAAATATTGATAGGCGAACAGGTGCAGTTGCGCATGGTTTGCGTAGCGAACAGCGGACAGAAGGTCAGTTTCCCTCGCTACCAGGCTTATGGTGAAATTGCGCCCGGCGTGGAGGTCGTAGGGCAAGGCAACATTGATACGACTTATACCGATAACGGACGGCGCATGCGTCTGGAGCGGAAATACACCATTACCTCGTTCGACTCTGCCCTCTATACGATACCGCCCTGTTCTGTCATGGTCGATGGCAAATCGTTTGCGTCGCGCACCGCCTTGGGCTTGAAGGTCAGCACGGTGGCTGTGGACACGGTGCACGTTGATAAGTTTGCACCTGCTCACGATGTGGTGGAAATGCCTTTCCGTTGGTCGGCTATGCATGTCTTGTTACTGTTGGCATGTTGGTTACTCACAGGGCTGTCGCTCGCGCTTTTTCTACGCCGTTCTGACCCACGCCTCATTACGCGTCGCATGGTTGTCACACCTCCAGCACCGCCTCACGTGGCTGCCTTGTCGGAAATCCAGCGTCTGCAGTCGGATGCAGACAGTGACGGCAAGCAGTGGTACACGCATTTGACTGAGGAACTGCGTCGCTACATGGAACAGCGTTTTGGGTTCAATGCGCTCGAACTTACCACCGACGAAATCATAGCCCGCCTGGAACAGTTGGAACCTGCAGCTTTAGCCGAACTTCATGAAGTGCTGCGCACGGCCGACTTGGTGAAGTTTGCCAAATACGCACCTACGTTGTCAGACCGTGAGCGCAGTTTTGTTTCAGCCCTCACTTTCGTGCAGCAAACTAAAGTGGAAGCTCAGCAGCAGGAAGCCCCGCACGTAGAGTTTGTCACCCTTTCCGACCGTCGTCAGCACCGTTTGCGCGTCCTTATGACGCTCGGCGCCGTTTTGTCGGCTGGTATAGCATGTATGGTGGGCTGCTGGCTTGCCTACAGCCTCTACGTTAGTTTTTGCTGACCACATCTGTGGCTTTCTCCATTATATATTATAGTATAGCAAATACCCTTTAGCCTTGACTTTCTCTGAACCACTATATCTGTTATGGCTCTTGCTGCTTGTGCCCTACATCCTGTGGCACTTTCTGTGGCGACACAAGCAAGAAGCCTCGATGACGCTGGCTGATACGGCGCCGCTGCGGCATGCGCCTTCCACCTGGCGCACGCGCCTGCTGCATGCCCCGTTTTGGCTTCGCATACTGACGTTCACGCTGGTGGTGCTCGTGCTATCCCGTCCTCAAACGCACAATTCGTTACACAAGAATGAGACCGAAGGCATCGACATCATGATGGCGCTCGACATCAGCACCAGCATGATGACGCCCGACATTCGTCCCAACCGCATGACCGCTGCCAAAGAAGTGGCCGTGCAGTTCATCAGTGCGCGCAGCAACGACAACATTGGTCTTACGCTGTTTGGCGGCGAAGCCTTCACGCAGTGCCCGCTTACCACCGACCACACCACCCTACTCTCCATGTTCAAGCATGTCAGTTGCGATTTGCAGGCCGAGGGTGTCATACAGCCGGGCACGGCCATAGGCATGGGACTTGCCACAGCGGTGTCGCATCTGCGGCAAAGCAAGTCGAAGAGCAAGGTCATTATCTTGCTTACGGATGGTGAAAACAATACGGGCGACATATCTCCCCTCACGGCTGCCGACATGGCGCGCGACTCTGGCATCCGTGTCTACACCATTCTTCTGGGCACTAACGGCCGCGTTTCGGTACCCATGGCGCAATTACCCAATGGCGAAGTGTATGAAACGCAAATGGAGTCAACTGCCGACCCCACCACGCTTCGACAGATAGCCACGGCCACAGGCGGCACGTTCTACAAGGCTGCCTCGCGCGAAAATCTGCGCCGTGTGTATGCTGACATTGACAAACTGGAGAAGACGAAATTGAAGGTCACCAACTACAACCGACGCTACGAAGCCTACCAGCCGCTTGCATTGGCAGCATTCATCTCCCTTTTGTTGGAAATTCTTCTACGCTTCGGCCTACTGCGCCGCCTGCCTTAAACAAGAAGGTTGTATTCTTTTGCTCTTAGCACATTCAGCACGTTATGTTCCAATTTCGCGACGAGACTTATCTATACTTTCTTATCGTTATTCCGCTTTGCCTGCTCGTATGCTTTCTGAGCACGTGGATAGGCAAGCGCAAGCTGCGCCAACTCGGTGGCCGCCCTACCCTTCTGCGTCTCATGCCGCAGCGTTCGCTTGTCAGGCAGTGGGTCAAATGCATCCTTCTCTGTCTGGCGTTAGGATTGTTGGCCGTGTGTCTGGCTCGCCCACAATACGGCATGACTGAGCGGCAGCAAACCACCCAAGGCATTGAAGCCGTGGTGATGGTAGATGTCTCCAACTCCATGTGGGCTGACGACGTGCAGCCCAACCGCCTTGAGCGTGCCAAACTGTTGCTCAACAATCTTGTCGACAAAATGGAGAACGACAAGATAGCCGTGGGCGTGTTTGCCGGCGAGGCTTACCCGCAACTACCCATTACGTCCGATTATGCAGCCGCCAAACTCTGTATTGATGCACTCAGTCCTGAAATGGTGACGCTGCAGGGCACGAACATTGGTGCCGCTGTCGACCTCGCTTGCAAGTCCTTCACCGATGCGCAGGGCGTGGGTCGTGCCGTCATCTTGATTACCGATGGTGAAAACCACGAAGACGGTGCGCTTGAGGCTGTGCAACGTGCCGCCAAGCAAGGCGTGCAAGTCTATGTGATGGGCATCGGCACGGCTGCCGGCGGTCGCATCCCCATGCCCGGAGGCGGTGTCTTGACCGACAATCAGGGGGCGCCCGTGCTCACCGCGCTCAACGAGGACATGTGCCGCCGTCTGGCACAGGCCGGCAAGGGGCTTTACCTGCACATCGACCAGTCAAACAGTGCGCAGACCGAGCTGCTCAGCCAGCTTTCGCGCCTCAAGCAGGGCAGTACGACACTCAGCTATACCGAGCGCGACGAGCAGTTTCAGGCCGTGGCCCTGCTCGTGTTGCTCTTGCTCATCATCGAGGTATGCTTGTCGGAGAGCAGCCGCACCTGGCTTCAGCGCATAAAATTCTTCCGCAAATGAAACGTACATTCCCCTTATATATAATAAAGGTGTGGTGCCTCCTGGCTATGGCCACAGGCACAGCCACGGCGCAAACGGCCGAGTGGCAACTCATGCACCGCGGCAATGCGGCTTTCCGTGCCCACAATTACGATGCTGCGGCCACGCTCTATCGCGAGGCCCTGCACCACAACCCGCACAGTGCCCGCGCCCTCTTCAACCTTGGCGACACGTATTTGGCCAAGGGCGATGCCCGTGCGGCCGACAGTCTCTATCTCGAAGCCTCGCGCCTCGAGAAGAATGCGCAGGTCAAGTCGATGGCCTTCCACAACCGCGGCTACATCCGTCAGAAAATGGCCCTTGCCGACCGCGAACGCCAACAGCAACTGCTGCGCGATGCCATTGAGCAATACAAGCAGGCGCTCCGTCTCAACCCTCGCGACAACGACACCCGCTACAACCTTGCTTTGTGCCAAAAGCAGTTGAAGGACAGCCAGCAGTCGCAGCAGCAGAAGGAGAAGGAGAAGAAGGACAAGCAGCAACCGCAGCAACAACAAAAGCAGCAGCAACAACAGCAGCAGGAGCAGACACAGCAACAACCGCAGCCTTCGAAGTCTGACCGCGAGCAAAACGAGCGTTACGCCAACCTGGCTAAGCAAGCGGAGCAGAAGGCACTACAGAAAATCAACAACCGCCAGCCACGGCAGCGCACGCTCAACAAGAACTGGTAAGCCGTAGCGTCAGCATGGTCAAGACGCAAGTCACCCAACCGATAACCGCGCCGCCTCCTGCTTTTCTTATTCCCTATTGATATAGCATGATGAATCATACTTCCGTAAATACCTCTCGCAGCCTCGTAGTCCGACTGTTTGCAAGCGCGCTGCTCTGCCTCATGACCACCTTGCAGGTCAGTGCCCAGCAGTTTACTGCCAAGGTCGAAGATGTAGGCGGCTACTATCGGCTCACGTTCACCCTCACCAGCAGCGACGCATCCAGTTTCACACCGCCCTCGCTCGCCCAGTTCGAGGTGTTGAGCGGTCCGGCCACCTCCACTTACAGCAGTTACCAGTTGGTCAACGGCCGAGCGTTGCATTCCGAGTCCACCTCCTTCACCTATATCCTTTCGCCCAAGCAAACGGGCACGCTGACCATTGGTTCGGCCACGGTGCGTTCAGGCAACCGCGTGTTCAAGTCGCGCCCCATTGTGGTGAAGGCCGTGGCTGGGGCGCACAGCGGGGGCGCACAGGGCGGTGCAAGCCATCAGCGTGGCACAGCAGCCGCACCACACGAGGCGCAACAGGTGGGGAGTGCCATCACCCAGCGCGATCTTTTCATCGACGTGACGCCCAGCCGCACACGGCTCTATGAGCAAGAGGCCGTGCTGCTCACCTACCGCGTTCATGCCCGTGTGGGAGTGGCCCTGGCCAATACGCAACTCTCCCGCAAGCCCGACTTCAAGGGCATCGTGTCGCAGGAAATCCCCTTGCCTGGCAATCAGATACAGACCACCATTGAGCACCGCAACGGCACGACCTACCGCACGGGCACACTCCTTCAGTACGTACTCTTCCCGCAGCGCAGCGGCAAGGTTACCATACCCGCCATTTCGTTCGACTGCACCGTGCTCCAGCAGGACCATACGCTCGACCTGGCCGATGCTTTCTTCAACGGTGGCGGCAGCATTGGCGTGCAGGTCAAGCGGGCCTCGCAGCCGGTTACGTTGCAAGTAGATGCCCTGCCCCAGCCCAAACCCGCAGGTTTCTCGGGAGCCGTAGGCAAATTCTCCCTGCGCGGCGAAGTGCTTGGAGGCACCGTACGCACCAACGATGTCGTTACCTACCGCTTGACGCTGAGCGGTGAGGGCAACCTCAAACTCATTGCGGCGCCCACGGTAGCCTTTCCCAAGAGTTTCGACACCTACGACCCCAAGACCACAGAGAAAACCCAAGTCTCGCCCAACGGCTTAGAGGGCGACATGGTGTTCGACTACACCTTCGTGCCGCACACCACGGGGCAATACACCATTCCTGCCACCGAGTTTGTTTATTTCGACACGGAGAAGGGGAAATACGAAACGCTCCGCACGCAGCCTCTCACACTCGATGTGCAGCAGGGCACCCGTTCCAACACCGACGTCGACAAGCAGATGGCTTTGCTGCGCAGCGACATGCACCCCATACACGAGGCTGCCGACAGCCCCACCACGCTGCCGGTATTCCTGCAATGGGGTGGCCTTACCTACTGGCTCCTGCACGCCGTCCTGCTGCTGTTCACGCTCGGCCTGCTCTGGGCTTACAAGCGCTACGTGCACTTTGCGGCCGGCGAGGGCATGACCCGCAGCCGTGCGGCCAAGGAGGCGCTGACCGCTTTGTCACAGTGCCGCCAGTTGCAGGGCAACGCCTATTTTGCCCAGGTGCGCCGCATCCTCACGCACTACCTGGCCATCTACTGCCACCTGCAACCTGCCGAGTGCACTCGCGAAGGGGTAGCAGAGGCTTTGCAAGCCATGGGGATCCCTCCCGAAACGCAGCAAGCCGCCTACGAACTCTTTGAAACCTGCGACATGGCTCAGTACGCTCCACAGTCCGACGAGAGCCAGACGCACGTAGCCACCCTGGCCGAGTCAGTGGTGCGTGCTTGCGATGCTTACACTTCACGTTAACGCCTCTTCCTTCCTTATGATGACCCTTCCCTCTCTTCACACTTGTTCCTTACGCTCTATGCTGCGCCGCCTGTCGGTGCTGCTGTGTGTGAGCATGCTTTGCCTGGCTGCTGGCGCGGCCCCGCTTCCCTGCGACAGCTTGATGAAGCAGGCGGGCATTGACTACCGTGCCCATCGCTACCAGCAGGCCCATGCCCTCTACAGCCAGTGTGTGCAGCAGCCTGCCGTGGCTGCCGATGCCAACCTCTTGGCTCTCCTTTATTATAATATGGGTAACTGCCAGAGCCGCCTTTCCAACTATGCCGAGGCCGTGCTCTGCTATGAGCGTGCCCTGCGGCTCGACCCTTCGCACGCCGACGCGGCCTACAACCTGCAGTGGGTGCGGGCCAAACTGACCGACCGCTTCGATGCGCCAGCGCAAATGTTCTTCATCAGTTGGATGCAGTCGTGGCTCAAGTCGCAGAGTCATCGCACCTGGGGCATGTGGGCGTTAGGGCTCTTTGTCGTGTCGCTGCTGGCCTTGGGTGTATGCGTGGCCTCGCAGCGTTACAGTGTGCGCCGCCTTGCGTTCATCGTGTGCCTGGCCGCCCTGCTCCTCTCGCTCATGTTCCACATCTTTGCCTACAGCCAGTACCGCCGTTTCCATCACGAATGCCTGGCTGTCATCATGGACGAAACTGCCTGCTACGACACGCCCACCTCGTCGGCCACGCCCAAGAGTCAGTTACACGAAGGCACCGTGGTGCAGGTGCTCCATGCTTCGCAACCCCAATGGTATCAGGTGCAGCAGCCCGATGGCAAAACGTGGTGGGTAAAATGCCCCACGGTGGAACTTGTAGCCAAGGAAACCTTGCCCTGACCTGCCTCCCCTTGCCAGTGCGCACTCCCCAACCAACCGTAGCCAACAGCCGTTATGAATGCCTTGCTGCAACTTGATCAATACCTCACTTGCCTGCTCAACGGCAGCCACTCGCTCTATGCCGACCACATAGCGCAAATAGCCACGCGCCCCTTGGCATGGGTGTTCTTGGCCGTGGCACTGCTCTACGTCATCATTCGCAACAACGACCTGCGCGGCGTGCTCACCATCGTCATCGCCATTGCACTCTGCATCACCCTGGCCGACCAAATAGCCTCCACCCTGTTCAAGCCCTGGGTGGCGCGCTTTCGACCTACGCACGACCCCGCCCTCATGTATGCCATAGACATTGTCGACCAATACCGTGGCGGCACCTACGGTTTCTTTTCGAGCCACGCGGCCAACAGCATGGCGGTGGCCACCTTCCTCGCGCTGCTCATGCGCCACCGTGTGCTCACGGTGTGGCTCTACACCTGGGCGCTCTTCAACTGCTGGACGCGCGTCTACCTGGGTGTGCACTATGTGGGCGACCTGCTGGCCGGCACGCTGTGCGGCCTGCTGGTGGGTTGGGGCGTCTATGCCCTGTGGAGGCGCTATGCCCGTGTGCGTGCCGTGCGTGCCGACCGCGTGCTGCACGGTGTGGCGCACACTTCGGGCGGTTATAGCGTCACCAGTCTGCGCCTGCTCATGATGGCCTTTGTCGCTACCTACCTTTTCATCGCACTCTACGCCCTTGTGCGTTAGTGCCCACGCATTCATCTCCCCTACGCTTACCAACCTCTTTATTGTGGAACGTCGTAAAAGCGAGGACATCTCCTCCGTCATCCAGCGTTTTCTGCGTCAGAGCGGCCTCGAAAGCCCACTCAACGAGTACCGCCTCATGCAGGCTTGGACAGAAGTGGCTGGCCCCGCAGCCGCACGGTGCACGCGCCAAATGTATATACGCAACCAATGCCTGCACGTGAGCCTCACTTCACCCGTGCTACGCACCGAACTGCACATGCGCCGCGACCAGCTCGTGGATGCCCTGAACCATGCCGTCGGTGCACAAGTCATTACCGATATCAAATTGCAATAAAACTCTGCCAAACAAAGTGGCCCGCGGAATAAACTCATGTTCCGCGGGCCTCTTTGTTGCAGGATGATGTAAGGTTTCAACTCCGCACTCCTCCTCCCGCACTCCTCCTCCTGCCACTACTCGACACCCTCCCCTCGCCCCTCGCGCCCTCTACGACGAGTGGCCGTTTTGATGCGGCATGTAACCATTCTTACATGCCGATTTTCTGTTCTTAGACCACGCAAAATCATTTGCCACGGCGCCCTTACACGTCTGCCACGGCGCCGTGGCACATCTGCCACGGAGCGGTGGCACATCTGCCACGGCGCCGTGGCAAACATCAAACCACCATCTACGAACCATTCCTCGGCATTCCGTATCGAAAAATCGCCGTGTAAAAACGGATGTACGTTATTGAATATGTGATAGATAGGAGAAAATATCGTGCAGACGCCGATTTTGTCAACTATTTTGCCAAAAAATCAATTCGCAGGCTTAATTTCTTGGCTGCGTAAAGTCTTTTCATGAAATTTGTAATGTAATTGACAACCCTATATTTACTATCAAAAAACACCACTTATGAACACTATTCTCTTTGACCTGAGACCCTTACCCAAAGACAAGGACGGCGTACCCTATGGCTACTACCCCGTGGTGGCCGACCAGAACCGCACGAACGTGAACAGCATGTTGCAACAGATTGAAAAGCAGAGCACCATCAGTTCGGCAGACATGAAGGCCATGTTCGACGCCCTGAGCAACTACCTGGCAGAATATCTGGCGAAGGGCTACCGTGTGGACGTGCCGGGAGTGGGCACGTTCAGTCCGCAACTGGTGAGCGACGTGCCTATCAAGAAGAAGAACGACCCGCAGACGGCGCGACACCTAAGCATCGGCGGCATCGCCTTCAAACCGAAAAAGGAGTTGTTAGGGAAACTGTGGGATGTGGACTTTCACCGCACCAACCGTCCGCACCGCACGCTGGGCTACCTGTCGGACGAGGTGGCTATGACCCGCATACGCGACGTGCTGGCTGCCAGCGACCGCCCCATGCTGACGCGCAACGACTTTGTGCGCGTAACGGGCTACACCCGCACCCGTGCTGCCAACCACCTCTCACGCCTGGTGGAGCAGGGACTGCTGGTGCAGGGCGGCAGTCAGCACGAGCGCCTCTACTGGCTCGCGCAGACGGAGCAGGCTGAGGATTGAGGCAAAAGGAGATTTTGACAGAAACGAGTAGGAGGTAAAGCCCATCACCAAGGCTTTACCTCCTACTTTCTCTATTCCTGCCTCACACATCGCTGTGCGGCAGGCGGCGGTTTGCGACCGTTGTATGGGCCGGTTGTTTTCACCCCTCTCCCTCTACTTTCATCTTCAGAAATCGAAGCCCATGCTGATGTAGAGCAACGGCTTGGTGCAGTGCCCCGAGTAGGCCAAGGTGGCCTCGATGGGGCCGAACTTGGTGTTGTAGCCATACTGGAAGCCAACGCCGTAGAGGTAGTGGCCGCCGGGGATGCGTTGTATTTCATCAGCCTCCGAAGCCAGCGCGGTGAGCAGGGTGGCATAATGATGCCCGCCGATGTGATAACGCAGGTTGAGGGCCAGGTTGACAAGGGCGTCGCGCACGGGCTCTACCTCGCGCAAGCCCACAAAGGGCACTTGCTGCGGATACTGCCGGCCCGCCATGAGGCCGCCCAGCAGGTTGCCGTAGACGAAGGGCACATCGCGCCCGAAGAGCATGCGGCCCTGCACGGCGGGCAACAGGGCAAAGCGGGCTGAAAGGGGGACGACGCCACGCCACATGGCCGACACCGTGGAGAAGGCATGGGGCTTGGTGAGATGCGACAGGTTGTCGGTGGTAAAAGCATAGTGCACGCTGAAACGCTGGCCACGGGAGGGGTAGTAATTCTGGTTGAAGGAATTGTATTCCAATCCCGCATAGGCCACAAAGTAGTTGTCAGAATGCAGCCCAGCCGGGCGCTCTTTGCCTGTGGCCACCATGATGTCGGAGAAGTCGTAACGGTCGAGACGAAGGCCCACCACAAAGTCTAACTTGTGGAGGCGGTGAGTGGCAAACTGCAGGCCCGTGCTCTGCTCCTGACAGATGGCGCTGAAATACTTTTTGCCCTTGTAGCGATAGTCGGTGTCGTGGTGGCGATAGTCGTAGAAGAAACTGAATTGCCGCCCCAGTGAGGGCTCCACCACAAACTGGCCGCCCACGGTGTACTGCTGGCTCAGGCGGGCCGTGACTTCGGCGTGGGTGGGCACATGGGTGTGCAGCACAAAGCGTGCGTCGACGAGGATAGCCGCCAGTTCTTCGGTGTCGAAACGGGCGCCCAGACTCACATTGCCCTTGCTGCGGCTCGCGGCATAGAGCACAAGGTCGTAACGGCCACCGTCGGCCGGCGAGAGTGCATAGTTCACCTGCTGATACTGGTATTTCTCGCCCAACAGATGCACGGCCTCCTCAATTTGCAAGAGGCTGATGTCGGCATTGTTGTAGAGGCGGCAGTCGCGACGCAAGGTGCGCTCTTCGTAGGTGTTGACTTCGTTGAAGAGTACCTCGCGTATGTGGTACACAGGGTTTGCGTTAAGAGCGAAGCGCAAGGGGCGTGGCTGCTGCTGCGGCACGCTGTCGAGCCCCAGGCGTTGGCGAATGCGGGCCAGCACATCGGCGTGCGAGAGAGCCGCCTCGTAGCCACGACGCATCATGGTGTCGATGGCGGCGGGCGAAAAGTCCATGGTGCCGCACCCCCTGCAGTCGATGGAGAGGTGCAGGTCGCTCATGCGGATGTTCTCGGCCATCTTGTCGCGGCAGGAAATGCTGACGTATTGCGACAGCACCCCTTGCACGCTGGTGACGGGCACGCTGTCCTCAAACTCGCGTTGCAGCGTGACGCCTATCACGATGTCGGCGCCCATGCGTTTGGCCACGTCAACGGGATAGTTGTTCACCAATCCGCCATCGGCCAACGACATGCCATGCAACTGCACGGGCGCCAATATGCCGGGCACGGCCATGCTGGCACGTACCACCTTGGCCAGCACGCCACTGTGAAAGTCGACCTCCGTGCCATTGACCAAATTAGTGGCCACGCAGGCAAAGCGCACGGGCAGGGTGTCGAAGGAGATGCTGTCGTGATAGCCCACGGTGAGTTTGGCCAGTTCGTTGCCCAAGTTGCGCCCTTTCACCCAGCCCCCCAATTCAGGTTTGCCGGGTTTTGTGAGACTGAAGTCGAGCACATAGCGCTCGGCGCGGGCTCGCTGCTCGGGCGACAGGGAGGTGCGGGGGGCACGGTCGGACATGAGGAAGTCCCAATCGCTGTGGCGCATGAGCGTGTCGAGCTGCTCCACCGTGTAGCCCATGGCATAGAGCGCCCCGATGTTGGCGCCCATGCTGGTGCCCACCACCATGTCGATGGGTATGCCCTGCTGCTGCAAGGCATAGAGCACACCAATGTGCGCTGCACCCTTGGCACCGCCACCACTCAGCACGAGTGCCACTTGCTGACGGCGCACACTGTCGGAAGGAGCAGGAAGCGGGGCGGCAGCAACCAAGCCTGGCACGACCAGAAGCAGGAGCAAGAGCGCATACCTGTGCAGCACAGAGGCTGGATGCAAAAGGCGGAGGCTATATAGAAAGGAGTAAGGCATAAGGACGATAGAGAGGGTGCTATACATTATATATAATTATACGAGCATCAGGAGGTCGTGCGGCTTGCTCAGAAAGGCTTTGACGCCGGAGAGTGTGCGCAAGTAGTCCTCATCGCGAAAGCCCCACAGCACAAGCGCACAGTCGATGCCAGCATGCTGAGCCGTGAGCCAGTCTACCTCAGAGTCGCCCACATAGAGGCATTCCTCGGGCTTGCTGCCTAATGCTTGCATGGCGGCCAGCACGGCATCAGGATTGGGCTTGCGGCGCACGGTAGCACTCTCGCCCACAGCCGTCGTGATGTAGCGGGCAAAAAAGTGACGGTTGAGTTCCTGCACGGCAGGGTGCAGTTTGTTCGACACTATGGCCATTTTCACACCCCTCTGTTGCATGGCTTCAAGCGTAGGCAGTATGCCGTCGTACGGACGGGTGGCGTCGAGACAATGCGCCATGTAGTGCTCGCGGAAGGTGTGGAACACTGCCAAGAAGGCATCATCCTCCTGCTCCGTGCCCACGGCCTGCAGCATGAGCCGCTTGATGCCATTTCCCAAAAAGGCGCGCACCTCAGTGATAGAGCGTTCAGGTAAATGATGGGTGCGCAGGGCGTAGTTGACCGAGGCAGCAAGGTCGGCAAGCGTGTCAAGCAGCGTGCCATCAAGGTCGAAAATGACGGTGTTGTACATGAAAGTTTAGTTTGGATTGTCCAATTTACGCCGCCACTACGCGCAGAAGCAGGCAAAAGCGGCATGTAAATTCCTATATTTATGCCTGCGAAAGTACAAATAATTTACATACCTTTGCGGCATAGCATGTAAAAAGCAGGAAGCAGGCGCTGGGCCTTACCTCCTTCAAGCTACAAGCATGCTATGCTTTTTTACCTGTAGCAAACAACCACGATGCAAGCAAAGTTTGACCATTTCAACATCAACGTGCTCAACCTGGAACGCAGCATGGCCTTTTACAAGGAAGCGCTGGGACTGGAAAAGTGGGGCGAAATAGAAGGCCCCGAGGGCGCGTTCAAAATCATTTACCTCAAGAATGAAGCCAGCGACTTCAAACTGGAACTGACCTGGCTGCGCGACCATACCGAGCCTTACGACCTCGGCGAATGCGAGTTTCACATCTGCATGCGTGTGCCCGGCGACTACGAGGCCGCACGTGCCTTTCACAAGCAGATGGGTTGCGTGTGCTACGAGAACACCGACATGAACCTCTACTTCATCAGCGACCCCGACGGTTACTGGATTGAGATACTGCCGCTGTAAAACGGCTCCCCACAACGATAATACTAACCCCATATAAATAGAACACCAACGTATGGAAAACCAACAAGCACTCATTGCTCAGTGTGAGCAAGTGGCCAAGCAGTGGATGACTTCGCCCTGCTACGACGCAGAAACCCAGCAGGCCGTGAAAGCCATGCTGGAGAATGAGGACAAAACGGAACTCATCGACTCCTTCTACCGCACGCTCGAATTCGGCACGGGCGGTCTGCGCGGCATCATGGGCGCAGGCACCAACCGCATGAACAAATACACCGTGGGCGCTGCCACGCAGGGCCTGGCTAACTACCTTAACCTGAACTTTAAGGACATGGAGCAAATCTCCGTGGTGGTAGGTCACGACAGCCGCAACAACAGTCGCCTCTTTGCCGAAGCTGCCGCCAACATCTTCTCGGCCAACGGCATCAAGGTTTACCTGTTCGACGACATGCGCCCCACACCCGAAATGTCGTTTGCCATTCGCCACTTGGGCTGCCAGAGCGGTATTATCCTTACGGCCAGCCACAACCCCAAGGAATATAACGGCTACAAAGCCTACTGGGACGACGGCGCACAGGTGCTCGCTCCGCACGACAAGGGCATCATCGACGAGGTGAACAAGGTGAAAGTGGAGGACATCAAGTTTGAAGGCCGCCCCGAACTCATTGAAATCATTGGCGAAGAGATTGACAAAATCTATCTTGACAAGGTACACTCCCTGAGCATCGACCCCGAATGCATCAAGCGCCAGCACGACCTCAAGATTGTGTACACGCCGCTGCACGGCACGGGCAAAATGCTCATTCCGCGCTCGCTCAAACTCTGGGGCTTCGACAACGTGCACACTGTGCCCGAGCAGATGATTCCCGACGGCAACTTCCCCACCGTGAAAAGCCCGAACCCCGAAAACGGCGAGGCACTCACCATGGCGCTGAACCTGGCCAAGAGCATCGATGCCGACATCGTGATGGCATCCGACCCCGACGCTGACCGCGTGGGCATGGCCTGCAAGAACGACAAGGGCGAGTGGATTCTGGTAGATGGTAACCAGACCTGCATGATCTTCCTTTACTACATCATCATGAACCGCAAGGCGCAGGGCAAGATGCAGGGCAACGAGTTTATCGT
>OBLI01000176.1_pt1 | contig 70362 bp, 65 predicted proteins | sample 1519701 | NCBI WGS metagenome assembly OBLI01 (sample SAMEA3663005, study PRJEB22513) | pig gut metagenome | biome: pig gut; feature: pig-associated habitat; material: faeces | place: France | collected 2012
TTTCTTTTTTAGGGATGTTCCAGGGATTCCACATACTGCGGTTCCTCCTTCATCCCGTTCAGTGTCACAGCAACCATCTGGATGGTCTGAAGCAGTTCTTCATTTTCTTCACTGCACACTTCCAGACGTTTCAGTTCCCCGTAAATCTGCTGCATCTGATTTTTCAGAGCCTTATAAACTCTTGGATTTCCCTGCACGGTCACTTCCCAATCCATGAGTTTTCTCAGGATATACTCCTGTTTGGTAAGCCCGGATAATGCCACCATGCGGTCAATCATCTTTGCTTCTTCCTCGGATACCCGAAATCCTACCGTCCGATTTCTCCATCGTCCTTTTGCGTCTAACGTTCTCTCCATCAGATTTCATCCTCCTTTTCCATCCGTTCCACATCCAGCTTATTCGCCATCTCTGTCTGTACCGTTGGAAACAAATGTGCATACCGATACGTGATTTTTTCTGCTTCATGTCCCACCCGATTTCCAATGGCAAGTGCTGTGAAGCCCATGTGGATCAGCAAGGAAACATGGCTATGACGTAGATCGTGGATTCGGATAATCGGAACACCTGTCTCTTTGCATCCCCGTTCCATTTCATGTTTCAGATAGGATTTGGAAAATGGGAAGATCCGCTGATCCTGTGCTAACGAATAATACATCTGAAAATAATCCTGCATTTCTTCACAGAGAAATTCTGGCATCACAACGATCCGGTTGCTTTTCGCTGTTTTAGGTGAAGTAATAATGTCCTGTCTTTTCATTCGGTGATACGTTTTATTAATCCGCACCGTCTGTTTCTCAAAATCAAAATCTGCCGGAGTGAGGGCAAGCATCTCTCCTTCCCTGATTCCAGTCCAGTACAGCATCTCAAAAGCATAATAGGATCTGGGCTTGTCCATCATTGCCTCGGCAAATTTCAGATACTGTTCTTTTGTCCAGAACTTCATTTCCTTCGGAACCTCTTTCCCCATACTTCCTGCCTTTCTTGCCGGATTGTGGGGAAGATTGTAATAGTTCACTGCATGATTGAAGATTGCTGTGAGCTGTGCCTGAATCGTTTTCAGATAATCCACGGAATAGGGCTTTCCCTTTTCATCTCGATACGCCATCATCTCATTCTGCCAGGCGATCACATCTGCCACCGTAATCTCGTTGATTTTCCGTTTTCCAAAATAGGGAAGGATTTTTGTCTGCACTATATGACTTTTCGTTTCAAATGTGCTTTCTTTTACCCTCTGACGTTTGTACTCGGAATAAATCTCATAAAAGCTCTCAAATGTCATATCCAGCTTATTTCCTCTTTGGAGCATCATCTCATGTTCCCATGCAGTCGCTTCCCGCTTGGTCTTAAAACCACGCTTCTGCGTCTGCTTTCTCTCCCCGGTAAAATCAGTGTACCGGAACACCACTCTCCATGTGCCTTTTTCTTTGTCCTGATATACAGCCATCTGTCGTACCTCCTACTTTTCTTCATAAAATAATTTCTTTCTGAAATAATTGGCATCCACACGCCCCGGAACTGTAATCAGCCCCATTTCGCTGAGCTCTTTATTCAGCTGGCGGATAATCTGGTATGCCTTTGACTGCTTGATCTGCAAAATATCCATTACCTCTTCCGCAGTCAGAAATCCATTCTTTAATTCAGCCATTCCCCTCACCTCCTTTCAAACATACCCAAGAAAAAACCTCTCATAATAACCAAACGTTCAAAGCCCCTTATACAACCATTTTGGAAATAATTTTATACTTAACGCTTTTTAGTTAGGGTTAATCGTATTATATTAACTATTTTCCGTTAAGTCAAGTGGTTTGAATAACAGTAGTTAAATTTTTTTGTTTAACTTTATCTTGCGTCTTGATTTTCCATATGTTATACTGATTTAAACAAATATCGTTAACCAAAGGTTCCTATTCCAAAAGCAAAAGGACCTTATATTCAAAAAAGAATAAAAGATTTCAAAAAGGAGAAATCACTATGGCATTTGGAAAACGTATTAAATTTTTTAGAAACAGAAAAGGCATGAAGCAGAAGGAACTCGGTAAACTTCTGGGCTTTCTCGGAAAAACTTCCGATGTTCGTGTAGCACAATACGAGACGGAAGCCAGAACTCCAAAGATTGAACTGGTCAAAGAAATAGCTCATATCTTCGATGTCAGTCCAAGGGCAATCAATGTTCCAAACATTGACTCCTATCTTGGTCTCATGCACACACTCTTTGCTCTGGAAGATATGTATGGCATAAAGATCGGAGAAATTGACGGAGAACTTTGTCTCCGGCTTGACCGAGAACATAAAGAATATCAGCATCTGTTCACACCTTTTCATGCATGGCAGCAAATGGCTGCAAAACTGGAATCCGGAGAAATTAGCCAGGAAGAATACGATAACTGGCGCTACAAATATCCGGAACTGGACACCTCAGAGATTCGGGCAAAGGTTCCGTCTCAGGAACTGTCTAACGATCTCATAAAGGCTTTGAAAAAAGAGAATCAATAAAGAAATGCAAAAAGAAAAAACCTTACTGACTACTCTTTCCAATTTTGGAAACAGTTCATCAGTAAGGTTTTTATGTTATAGAAATAATATTTTATTCAACGAATTTTGCAAGAACGTTGCCATTCCGTTGCCAGAAAATAACGGAATTTGCTTGGATCCCCTATAAATACTGGGTTTATTTTCGCAAAATCCTACTCAAACTCAATTGTAGCAGGTGGTTTTCCTGTACAATCATATAATACTCTGTTAATATGTTTCACTTCATTTACAATTCTGCTGGTCGTCTTTCCGATTACCTCCCACGGAATCTCTGCACTTTCAGCAGTCATAAAGTCAGTGGTTGTTACTGCACGCAGTGCCACTGCATAATCATAAGTTCTTTCATCACCCATAACACCTACAGAGCGCATATTTGTGAGTGCTGCAAAATACTGTCCGATTTCTTTATCCAGCCCTGCGTTTGCGATTTCTTCTCTCCAGATCGCATCTGCATCCTGAACCATTTTTACTTTTTCAGCAGTAACTTCACCGATGATACGGATTCCAAGTCCCGGTCCCGGGAATGGCTGACGGAATACCAGATACTCCGGAATGCCCAATTCCAGACCTGCTTTACGCACTTCGTCTTTGAACAGGTCTCTCAAAGGCTCTATGATTTCTTTAAAATCTACGTAGTCAGGCAGTCCTCCTACATTGTGATGAGATTTTATGACAGTAGATTCTCCACCTACACCACTCTCCACTACGTCAGGATAAATAGTTCCCTGAACCAGGAAATCCACTGCTCCGATTTTCTTTGCTTCTTCTTCAAATACACGGATGAATTCTTCACCGATGATTTTACGTTTTCTCTCCGGTTCTTCCACACCTTTTAATTTTTCATAAAAACGTTCCTGTGCATTTACACGGATAAAATTCAGGTTATACGGTCCTTCCGGTCCGAATACTGCTTCTACTTCATCTCCTTCATTTTTACGAAGAAGTCCATGATCTACAAATACGCAGGTCAGCTGATTGCCAACTGCTTTTGACAGCATAACTGCTGCAACGGAAGAATCCACTCCACCGGAAAGTGCACAAAGGACTTTACCGTCGCCTACTTTTTCACGAATGGATTTGATACTTTCTTCCACAAAAGAATCCATTCTCCAGTCACCGGAACATTCACATACATTATATACAAAGTTGGAAAGCATGGTCTTTCCTTCTTTTGTATGAAGCACTTCCGGATGGAACTGTACAGCATAGAGATTCTTTTCAAGATTCTGCACTGCTGCTACCGGACAATCATCGGTATGTGCGATCACATCAAATCCAGGTGCTTTTTCTGCGATATAATCGTTATGACTCATCCAGCAGATTGTCTTCTCAGATACATTTTCAAATAATTTTGTAGTCGGATCTACCGTTACTTCTATTTTACCATATTCTCTTACAGGTGCTTTCTCTACTTTACCGCCCAACAGATGCATCATAAGCTGTGCACCATAACAGATTCCAAGAACAGGTACTCCCAGTTCAAAAATTTCTTTTGTATATGTCGGAGACTCCTCCAGATATACACTGTTTGGGCCTCCGGTAAAAATAATACCTTTCGGCTGCTTTTCTTTAATTTTTTCAATATCTGTTTTGTAAGAAAAAATCTCACAATATACATTGCATTCACGAACACGTCTCGCAATCAACTGGTTATATTGACCGCCAAAATCAAGTACGATTACGGTTTCTCTTTTCACAAATGTGTCCTCCTGTTCTTTTGCTTTGTTACTTTCGCAATCATTATAAATTACCATGCTGAATTTTACAAGCCATTTCTTCTCTTATTATACGGGATTTACATGAACCATACAATGTTTTACCAATGGAAATTCTTTTTCCATAGCATCATGAACCCGCTGTGCGATTTCATGGCCTTCTCTTAAAGTCAGATTTCCGTCTGCGGCGATTTCGATATCTACATAGATTTTCGGTCCGAAAAGTCTGGTCTGAAGCAGATCGATATTCTGCACACCAGGCTGCTCCAAAATAATGCTTCTCATTTTTCCCAGGGTTTCCGGATCACAGGATTTATCTACCATTTTATCAATCGCATCCCGGAAAATATCAGATGCCGCTTTTCCGATAAACAGACAGATTACCACACTCGCCAGTGGATCCAGAATCGGATAGCCCATTCTTGCACCTAAAATACCTACAAAAGCACCGATCGAAGAAAGCGCATCGGAACGATGATGCCAGGCATCCGCCATCAGTGCACCGGAGTTGATTTTTTTTGCAGCTTTTCTTGTGTACCAATACATCCATTCTTTTATCAGAATTGATAAAATCGCAGCCGCCAAAGCAATGGCACCAGGCACTGCTATGTCTTCACTGATTCCAGATATGATATTTTTGATACCCCCAATTCCGATTCCAACTCCTGTCAGAAACAGAATGACAGCCAGCACAATGGCTGCAACACATTCTAGCCTGTCGTGTCCATATTGGTGATTCTGATCAGATTTCTTTTTGGAAATATTGATTCCCAGTATTGCCACAATTGTACTGAAAACATCCGATGCGGAATGAACTGCATCGGAAATCATAGCACCGGAATGCCCCAGAAGACCCGCGGCAAGTTTAAAAAATGACAAAAGCAGATTACAGATAATCGTTACAACAGATACCCGCATTGCAATCTGTTTTGCTTTTTCATCATCCATATTTTTTTCCTCCTCTTTTTAAATAAAAAACATCTGTGGAACAATAAGGAAACTACTGTCCCACAGATGTTTTTTCACCTGTTGTCACATTGTGTGACCCGGCATTCGGATTCCTGATCCGTGCCTGCTCAGTTTGTACTGTAGATTCTATGACAAAACCAATCTGTTAGTCAATAAGAACTTATATCAGTGATGCATGTTTCCATTTTCCGCTGGCATAACGGATGGAAAAACAAACTGCACGGAAGAACCAGTCAATGGTCATTGCCACCCAGATTCCGAAGACTCCCATCTTCAGATAAACACCCAGCAGATAAGAAAAACCAATTCTGAACACCCACATCGATACAATCGACAAAATCATGGCATAATTTACATCTGCTGCCGCACGGAGCGTATTGGGCAAAGCAAATGACAATGGCCATATAGTGACCACGCAAATAGAATGATAAATCATGATTTTATAAGTATAATCACTGGCTTCTGCAGACAAGCCATATAACTTGATAATAAACGGAAGCAGCAACAAAAGTACAACATTTATAAGAATCAAAGAAAGATAGGTGATTTTGATCAATTTTCGATTATAGTATTTTACCTGTTCAAAGTCTCCGGCTCCCACACATTGCGCGCTGACTGTAAGAAGCGCATATCCCATAGCCATACCGGGCAGAACTGCAAACATTCCAATATTATTGGAAACTGCATTCGCAGCAATGGAAGCGGTTCCAAAGCTGGTCACCCAGCTAAGCACCAGTATTTTCCCCAGCTGAAACATACTGTTCTCCAGTCCGTTTGGAATTCCTATGTATAAAATCTTCTTTAACAGACTCCATTCTGACCGGAAAGAAAACGGATGAAATATATGGATCTGTCTCTTCTGATCATTCAGCAAAATTAATATAATAACAGCTGCCACGCCCCTCGAAACCAGTGTCGGAATTGCCACACCTTCAATTCCTCTGTGAAACCCATAAATCAGCAGCGCATTTCCACCAAGATTTATTGCATTCATAATCATGGAAGTAGTCATAGCTATACTGGAATTACCCATTGCCCGGAATACGGCTGCTCCTGCATTGTACACAGCAATCATAGGAATCGAGGCAAATACAATCAGCAGATATGTATTACAATTGTACATGACGTCCGCATCGATTTTCCCAAATACTACATGAAGGATAAAACTTCTTCCCAGATATCCGAGAATCATAATCACTACAGAGGCCTTTAAAGTAAATACGATAAGAACATTCGTAGCTTTACATGCCATTTCCTCATTTTTCTTCCCGATGAACTGACCGGCAATTACAGCACCACCGGTTGCCAAAGCTGTAAAAATATTAATGATCAATACCATAACTGTATCAATCAGAGACACTCCCGACACTGCCGCTTCTCCTACACTTGCCACCATGATAGAGTCTGCCAGTCCAACAAACGCCTGCAAAAATTGATCGATAATCAGAGGTATGATCAGTTTTCTCAAATCTGTATTTGAAAAAAATCGTTTCATCTGTTCTCCCTCTCTGTCTTGCTTCTGTTTCTATTATACGCCGCTGTACAAACAGAAGCAAGGCAGAATCCATGTTAAAAATGGCCAAGAATTTGTATTCTAATGTCCCATATGTAAGTATTTTTCTCTGGTAGCTAGTCCGCCGCGGATGTGCCGCTCAGACTTATTGATATCAAGAACTTTTCGTGCCTGTGCAGCAAGAGAAGGATTAATCTGAAGTAATCTTTCTGTTATATCTTTATGCACAGTAGATTTACTGATTCCAAATTTTTTTGCAGTCTGTCTCACTGTCGCCTTTGTCTCAATAATGTAACTCGCAATCTCCACTGCCCGCTCTTCGATGTAATCTTTCAAGATAAGCCTCCGAAGACGCTGTTTTTACAATGTATGCGGAAATCATAAAAGCTATGAACAAAAGCAATCTCCTATCAAAACAGAAAAAACGTACCGGTAATTCGCATTACCGGCGTGGTTCTTCCTGTTTTCTATTTTATAGTTCCACTTCAAATGGCAGCTGAGACAAGATATCCTTTTCTACATCCACTCCCGGATAAGCCTCGATCAGCTTCAGTCCTTTCGGTGTCAATCGGAACACGCAGCGCTCCGTTACATACAGGACTTTCTGGCCGTTTGCGATAGCTCGTTTTGCCGAGAAGCTGATACTGTTTACTTTATTTACAAATTTGGGGATGGTTCCCTCTTTCTGAATGGTCACAATACCTTTTTTCTGAGAAACCTCCAGACCTTTGGTGTTGAATGTCATACAAAATACAACAGTGGGTGTCCTGGATGTGATATTTGCAAATCCTCCGATTCCTGCAAAGGCTCCCTGACCACGATGCGCATTTACGTTTCCCTGTCCGTCTACTTCCAGCGCACCCATAAAGCAGATATCCAGACCTCCATTGTCATACAGGTCAAACTGATTGGCCATATCATAAACAGAAGCAGCGCCGATCATAGCACCGAAGGCTTCTCCGGAAACCGGAAAACCGCCGATTCCTCCGGATTCTACGGTAAGTGTCACCATATCCAGCATGCCATTTTTTCTGGCATGTCTGGAAACCATTTCCGGAATACCGATTCCAATATTCACAATATCATCGACCCGCAGTTCCATCGCTGCTCTTCTTCCGATAATGTTGCCCACAGCACTATTCTTTGCCGGTTTGGTAGAAACGGTATCAATCCTTTCGCTCCACACATTCCACTCTTCATAAGGAATCTCAAAGCTTCCGGTAAGAGCTGTGTATGCTTCGTTTCTTTGTTCCGGCTCTACCACTACGATAGCGTCTACCAGACATCCGGGAATAATGGCATTTCTCGGACGGGAAGGTGTGTCTACCAGACGGTCTACCTGTACAATCACTTTTCCGTGGTTTGCTTTTACTGCCTGACAGATCGACAATGCATCACCGGACATAAACATATCATCAAAAGAAATGTTTCCTTTCCGGTCTGCTGCTGTTCCTTTAATCAGAGCCACGGTGATTTTCGGCAGTTTATAATAAAGAAATTCTTCCCCATCTACTTCTACATGTTTTACCAGGGAGTCGTCAATGGATATCCGATTAATCCCGGGACCTTCCTGCCGCGGATCCACAAAAATATCAAGCCCTACTTTGGAAAGTGCTCCCGGCAGTCCTCCTGCCTGTGCCCGAATGGCATGTGAAATACATCCCAAAGGCAGATTATAAGCCTCAAAACGATCTTCCAGTACCAGTTTCTTTGTGCTCAGCATCGCTCCAAAGTGTCCACAGATCAGACGGTCCACTGCGCCTTCTCGAATATAGCCTTCCGCATTATGTTCTTCATCCCAGACTCCGAATCCCGCACTGGATATAATCGTCAGATGTCTGGGGGACTGCATTCTCTCATATCTCCGGAAAAGTGCCTCATGCAGCTCCACCGGATTTTCAATCCCTACAAAGGAATTCACACAGATACAATCACCATCCCGAATCAGACGAATGGCTTCATCGGAACTCATAATTTCATACATTCTTCTTCTCTCCTCACGTTTCAATCTGTAAGTAATTTTAACAGAATCCCCTTTTTAAGTCCAGTTCTTTATCGGATTAAGGGTTCTCACCAATCTCATCCAGGCTTATTCTAACAACACTTTGCAGAAAAGCAAGTATCTGTTTCTCTTGTTATTTTTTTCTATCTGTACTAAAATGATAACATAATCAATAAAGAACTTATTGGAGGGACAATGAAACATTTCAGTGAAAAAATATATCTGACCCTCACCCCTCCCACAGAAGAGGAAGCCGGTGGGGATCAGCAGCGAATCGAAAAAGCACTCTCTGCTCTTGGATACGATCCTGTAAAAATTTCTTTGCATGCACTTCAACAACTCTATCCCATGTGCAGAGAATGCGGCTATCATCTGACCGCCACGCTCGTATACCGGGAGTCCGATTGGATCCTTACACATCTGGAACCGGGAGATACCCGTGATGCTCATTATGGTCTTGCCGTAGACTATGGCTCCACAACGATTATCATGCAGCTGATCAATGTAAATACAGGCGAGGTTCTCGCCCAGGCCCGGGAAGCAAACGGACAGATTGCTTACGGAACAGATATTCTTACCAGAATTACCTTTACCATGGAAGACGCTTCCCACATGGATATCCTGCAGCAGGCTACCGTAGAGACATTCAACCGCCTCATTCATCGTCTGTCACACGAAACCGGAATCGAAGCCGCTAATTGTCCGGTTCTTATCATCTCAGGAAATACATCTATGATTCATTTTCTTCTGAAACTGAATGCATGGGCAGTCTTTGCCGCACCTTATGCACCGGTTACCATGAATCCCGGATGGTTTCAAGGGCAGGAACTGGGACTGGATTTTTCCGGTATCGTATATATCATTCCTTCTGCTTCCAACTATATTGGCGGAGACATTGTGAGCGGTCTCTTAACTATGGATTTCTATAAAAAAGACGAGGTCTGTCTCTTTTTTGATATCGGCACCAACGGAGAACTGGTCATCGGAAACCGGGAATGGCTTCTGGCCGGAGCCGGTGCTGCGGGACCGGCTTTAGAAGGCTATATCAGCCGTTTTGGCATGCGGGCACAGGACGGTGCCATTGACAGCGTCTCTATTTCCGGCAAAGAGCTCACTTTTACTACCATTGGCAATCAGAAACCGATCGGCATCTGCGGTTCCGGCATCATCGATCTTCTGGCACAGATGCGACTCAATGGCTGGATCGATATAGCAGGTAAACTCAATCCCAATGCTTCTAACCGAATCGTTTACCTGGAGGAAGACCAGGAATACGCTGCCGTCTATGCCTTAAAGGAAGAATCTGCCAACCAGGAAGCTTTGTATTTTTCTCAGACAGATATTGAACAGTACCTTGATACAAAAGCTGCCGCTTATACTATGGTGGACTGTCTTTTGGAAACTGCCGGATATGACTGTGAAAACCTGACGCACTGTTATCTCTCCGGCGCATTCAGTGCACACTCCAACCTGGAATCTGCCATTACCATCGGTATCTTTCCTGATCTTCCGATGGAGAAATATTCCTGTATTCCCAATTCTTCCCTGGACGGTGCCCGTACGTTACTTCTTGACCGTTCCAGATTGGAAGATATTCAGTATCTTACAAAAACCATGTACTGTGTCCAGTTTGCATCCATCCCCGATTTTCTGATCCGTATGCAGGCTGCAAAATTCATTCCTCATACGGATATGAAACGCTATCCCACTGTAGAAAAAAAATTACTGTCCCGTTAATGCAGGACAGTAATTTTCATTTTTCCTGTTTTTCGTACATGAAAATCAACTTCATGTTTTCTTCCAACACTGTATGCAGCTGCAGTTTCACCGATTCCGGAAAATTTTCCCAGCTTTTGTTGATTTCGTCTATGTAATACATATTTTCATCAAGAATTGCAAGAGGCGAATATCCGTACAGAAAATATAACGAGTTCAGAATATCTGCATCTGGATCCACTTCCAGTTTTTCCAGTCTCTGATATCTTTTAATATTGATTTTCAGACTTTCTGCCATCTGAGCCTGTGTCAAATGCTCCAGATTCCGGATATTTTTCCAGATTGTTTCCTGCGTATTTCTCTGCTCTGCCAATCGAATATATTTCCACACTTTTCGATTTTCTTCCTTCCTGTCCTCTCCATAAGTAAGAATTGTTCCCTGTCTTGTAATCCACAACAACGTTTTGATCAGTTCCGTTTTTCCCTGCTCTGTTCTGCATCTATGTACACATGCTTCCACAATACCTGTATGATAAGGAATTCCTGTAATCAGATAATTTACATCCCCTCCATTTTCTTCAAACCTTTTCAGACTTCTATAGGAAATATATTTTGTCCCATTTTCCATCTTACTGTAATGACTCTGGTTGACGCCTAATTCTTTACTCATCTCTTCCTGACTTTTTCCCAGTTTATGTCGATATATAGCCAGTCTTTTCGGTATATTATGTTTATCCGTTTCCATTCGTATTCTCCAATAATCTTTTCTATATTGTAGAATCTTTTATTTGTCCATTCGGATACCCATTTGTGAATATTTTACTTTTTTGGCTATTTATTCAAATAAAAAAACAGCAGAAAATTCTGCCGTTTTTTATTTATAATCATTCATTTACTGTTTCCTGGATTTTTTCAATCAGGCTCTGTACTTCTTCTGTACTGAGTCCTGCAAAGCTTCTAAGAGAACGAAGAGGTGAATTTTCCATCATTTTTAATGTCATTTCCGGTGTAATGGCTTCACTTGCTGCAGTACCCTCTTCTGCGCCGCCGCCCATATTCACCATCATCTTATCAACCAGATCAGAAATAACAGCCTTTGCCTTCGGTTCTGCAAGCAGCTCAGAAATCGTGGTATTCATGTGAATCTGCATTGGAATTTTTGTAGTGGAAAGAACTGTCACATGTTCTTTCAGACGGATATCTCTGGAGGAACTTCCCACAAGAATTTCATAGGTTCCGGAAGCCGCATACCAGTCATGGATCTCTTCGTTATACCATGCAAAACTTCTCTTATTCAGTTCCATCGAAACTGTTTTTTCTTCTCCCGGATGGAGTTCTACTTTTACGAAATTCTTCAATTCTTTCACCGGACGGAATGCAGCACCTGTATGATCTGCTACATAAAGTTCCACAACTTCTTTTCCGGCAACCGCACCTGTATTTTTTACTTTCAGACTGACGGTCAGTTTATCTGTATCTTTTATTTCTTTTGCTGACAACTGCAGGTCACTGTATGCAAAAGTAGTGTAACTTAATCCATATCCAAAAGGATAACGAACTGGCATTTCTTTTGTATCATAATAGCGGTATCCAACAAACACGCCCTCTTTATATTCCACTGTTTTTCCATTTCCAGGGAAATTCAGATAGGAAGGATTGTCTGATAATTTATATGGAATGGTCTCTGCAAGCTTTCCGGAAGGATTTACCTTACCAAAGAGAATCGCTGCTTCTGCTGCCCCTGCACCCTGTCCGCACAGATAGGCTTCCAGGATACCTTTCACCTGATCTGCCCAAGGCATTTCCACAGGGGATCCATTGTGAAGCACAACAACCACATTTGGCTGAACCTTAAGAATCTCTTCAATCAGGATATTTTGACAATTTGGCATAGCCATATGTTCTCTGTCATATCCCTCTGACTCGAAAGCATCCGGAAGTCCTGCAAAAATCACAGCCACATCTGCTGCTTTTGCAGTTTCTACTGCTTCTTTCAGCATTGCTTCCTCTATTTTATCTTCTTTTACATCGTAACCCTGTGCATAAGTCACTTCTGTGTATTCTTTCACAGCATCCAATGCACTTTCTACTTTAAAGGAATTAATGTGAGAACTTCCGCCTCCCTGGAATCTTGGATTCTTGGCAAACTTACCGATAAATGCAATCTTCTGACCTTCTGTTTTCAGTGGAAGAATTCCGTCATTTTTCAACAATACCATAGATTCTTCTGCAATACGAACAGCCAGTTTATGATCTTCCGCAAGATCAAACCTTCCGGGCTGACGGTTATCTGTATATTTAAAAATAATATTCAGGATTCTTTCAACTGCCGTATCAAGCACCTGTTCATCCAATGTACCATTTTTTACTGCTTCTACGATTTCTTTGTCTGTATAACCGCCGCTACCGGGCATTTCCAGATCAAGACCTGCTGCCAGACCTTTCACACGTTCATTTACAGCACCCCAGTCAGACATCACATATCCTTCAAATCCCCATTCATCTCGCAGAATTTCTGTAAGCAGTTTATGGTTTTCTGATGCAAATTCTCCATTGATCTGGTTATAAGAGCACATAACCGTATCCGGTTTTCCTTCTTTAATAGCGGTTTCAAATGCGCCCAGATAAATTTCACGGAAAGTTCTTTCATCCATCTCGGAAGAACAGGACATTCTGCGATATTCCTGATTATTTGCCGCAAAATGTTTGATGGAAGTTCCTATATTTTTTGACTGTACGCCTTTAATATGCGCCGCTGCCATCTCAGAAGCCAGATAGGGATCCTCTGAGAAATATTCAAAATTTCTTCCGCAAAGAGGAGAACGTTTAATATTTACTGCCGGTCCAAGAATGACCGAAACATCCTGTGCCTGGCATTCCTCTCCAAGCGTCTCTCCAAGGATCTGCAGAAGCTCCCGGTCAAAAGAGCAGGCAGTTGCACAGGCAGTCGGAAAACACACGGCTTTAATGCTTTCATTCTGTCCCAGGTGATCTGCTTCCTGGTCCTGTTTACGCAGTCCGTGAGGACCATCACTTACCATAACTGCAGGGATTCCAAGACGTTCCACACTTTTTAAATGCCAGAAATCTTCACCGGAACACATGCCTGCCTTTTCTTCCAGAGTCATCTGACTGATTATTTTTTTCACATCACGTTTCATCTGTTTTACGCTTCCTTTCAGAGTAATTTTATACCTTTAACATAGCATATCTTACCCGTTATGAATACTAGGATTCTGCTGTTTTTACAAAAATATTGCTATTTCTTTTCTTTGTGATACACTGGATACAAACATCATCCCAGGGAGGACTCTTTTATGTATACAACGCTCACTCTGAAAGAAATCCAGGAAACCAGCAGAATCCTCTATCATCTGACACAAATTCCTGTCATCTGCAAAAGCCAACAGAAACTGCTGTTTACCTATCCAGATCTGGATGGAATGGAGTTACTCAATCTTCCTTTTTGTCCAAAAGAGCAGCCCATCCAGAACAACTGCGAACTTCCTGCCTTTTACAGTGAACATCCGGGATTCTTTTATGCCGGTTTTGCTTTTGAGAATCAGGAAGGGCTTTTTCACTTTCTGACAGGTCCCTGCCTTTCCAGTCAGCTTTCTCTAAAGGAATTGCAGAACGTTTTTCCAAAACTGAAAAAACAAAATCCAAAGGTTCTCTTTTCTCTTTTGGGTACCTTTTCTCTGCAGGAACCGGAATACCTGTGCGACTTTCTCTCTCTGCTTTATGCTTTGCTTTTTCAGGTACGGATTTCTCCCGGGCAAATCCAGGAAACCATCCAGACAGAAGATTATGAGACCATTCCCAGAAACACGCAGGAAACTTTATTTCAGCAACGGGAAAATTCCCATTTTCATACCCCTTATTCCTGCGAAAAGAAAATGCTGGATTCTGTACGAAGAGGAGATATGACCCATATTCAGGAGCGTCTCAGTGACCTGAATCTTACAGGAAAGCCCGGAATTCTTTCCAAAGATCCTCTGCGGCACAATCAGAATCTTTTTATCTCCTGCATTACCCAGATTACAAGAGCAGCCATCGATGGAGGCGTACCGGAAAACAAAGCTTATGCAATGAGTGACAGTTATATTCAGGCCTCTGAACAATGCAAAACAGTAGCTTCTCTTACTCCTCTCCGGGAAAAAGCAGCCCTGGAATTCACTGCTGCCGTGGCCAAATGCCAAAAACAGAAGGGATCTTCTCCTGCTATACGCAGAGCAATGAATTACCTCTTTTCTCATCAGCATGAAAAGATCACTCTGGCAAATGCTGCTGCCATTGCCGGATTAAGCCCCGGACGCTTTGCCCATCTCTTTAAAGAAGAAACCGGTATAACCCCTATCGAATATCTGAATCGCGAACGAATCGAAACAGCCTGTCATCTCCTTGCCGATTCCAGATATTCCATCTCAGAAATCAGCAGCTTTCTCACTTTCTCCAATGAAAGCTATTTTATCTGTGTGTTTAAGAAATATACAGGAACAACACCCAAAAAATACAGGGATTCCTTTTAACAGAGTCCCTCCGTTTCATGGCATACATATTTCAGTTGGAAAGCACTGGATAATATGCTATAATTGCAAGTAGTAAAAAAACAGGAGGTACATAGAAATGAGAGCGGAATTTGATGAAACTTTAGTAACCGGAAATGAACTGATCGATTCTCAGCATAAGGAACTGATTGAAAGAATTAATCTGCTGCTGAAAAGCTGTGAAGATGCCCAGGGAAAGGTAAAAGCAGTTAAAATGCTGGATTACCTGCTTGATTATACAGAGTTCCACTTCAGTGCAGAAGAAAAACTCCAGGAAGAGATTTCTTATCCGGGTCTGAAAGAACATAGAGAAAAGCACGAAGAATTCAAATCTGCCGTAAAAGAACTGCAGGAAATGTTAGAGGAAGAAGAGGGGCCTACCGAAACATTCGTTGCACAGGTACAGAAAAATGTCGTAGACTGGCTGTTTACACATATTAAAGGATTTGACCGTTCTGTAGCAGAATACAAATTTTTGACATCGAATGCAGACCGTTTATAATGAAAAAACTGTTCCATCAATGTAAAAAACCATTGATGGAACAGCTTTTTTATTTCGCTGTATATTCCCGTTCTTTGTAATGATGTGCCTCTTCCAGCATCATATCTTTTACTTTCATAAGACGAATCTGTGTACTTCTCTCATTTTCATCCAGTTTCATGGTAATATACTTAATGTTGCTCTGTGCCTCCGGAATAATTACATGTTCCAGAGCATTTACTCTACGGCGTGTTTTTTCAATCTCTGCCGCCATAAGCTGACAGGATTTTTCCACTTCTGCAAGACGAAGCATATCCGGCAGAATATCTGCCAGAGATTTTACTGCACCGTCCAGATCACCGGAAGTAAAAGCAAAACCATAGGAATAAATATCATTTGCATCTGCAGTTCTTGTCTGTGACTGAAATACGGGAATATCCACACTCATAACATTCTTCTTTCCTGTTTCCAGATAGACTTCCTGTTTTGGTGCCATGAGAGCCGTATTTAAGATCTGTTCCGACATGCCGGCTTTTGCTATAACGAAGTTCTTGTTCGCGTTCTTAATACCCTCTTCCACTTTCAGACGCAGAGCCATATTTTCTCTTGCCAGATCCAGGAACTGCCGCATAAGTTCGTCACGTTTATCCTTCAGGAGTTTATGTCCTTTTACAGCTGTGACCAGCTTCTTTTTCTGCTTGTTCAGCTCCATTCTGGTAGGATTTATCTGGGTAGATGCCAAGTACAATCACCTCTTTCAATATTTGCCGTAATACTCATCCAGATACTTGTCATCAATACGTTTCAGCTCGCTCCTTGGAAGAATGGACAGCAGCTTCCAGCCAATGCGCAGAGTTTCTTCAATATCACGGTTTGCATTGTAGCCCTGAGATACATATTCTTTCTCAAAGGCATCTGCAAATTTTGCATAAATCAAGTCAATATCAGAAAGAGCAGCCTCACCAAGGATTGTCATAAGCTCTTTCGCGTCTTTACCACGTGCATAAGCAGCAAACAGCTGGTTCATAGTGTTTGCATGGTCGGCACGTGTCTTTCCTTCTCCGATTCCTTTATCTTTCAGACGTGACAGAGACGGCAGAACATCGATTGGCGGTGTTACACCTTTTCTGTAAAGTTCACGGCTCAGAATGATCTGACCTTCTGTGATATAACCGGTAAGGTCAGGAATCGGATGGGTCTTATCATCTTCAGGCATGGTAAGAATCGGAATCATGGTAATGGAACCATTGCTGCCTTTCTTACGTCCGGCTCTTTCGTATAAAGTTGCAAGGTCTGTATACATATAACCCGGATATCCACGACGTCCCGGAACCTCTTTACGTGCGGCAGATACTTCACGCAGTGCATCTGCATAGTTTGTGATATCGGTAAGAATTACCAGAACGTGCATATCTTTTTCAAACGCAAGATATTCTGCTGCTGTAAGAGCCATACGCGGAGTTGCGATACGCTCTACCGCCGGGTCATTTGCCAGGTTGATGAACAGAACGGTTCGGTCAATGGCACCTGTTTCTTTGAAGCTTTCAATGAAGAAGTTGGATTCTTCGAAAGTAATACCCATAGCAGCAAATACTACGGCAAAGTTTTCTCCTGTACCACGCACCTTTGCCTGTCTTGCAATCTGTGCTGCCAGCTGAGAATGCGGCAGACCGGAAGCAGAGAAGATCGGCAGCTTCTGTCCACGTACCAATGTGTTCAGTCCATCAATAGCGGATACACCGGTCTGAATGAACTCTTCCGGATACATTCTCGCAGCCGGGTTCATAGGCAGACCATTAATGTCTTTTCTCTCATCCGGAAGGATCTCCGGACCATCATCAATGGGACGGCCCAGACCGTCAAATACACGGCCCAACATATCTTCGGATACACCCAGCTCCATGCTTCGTCCAAGAAAACGAACCTTACTGTTTGACAGGTTAATACCTGTAGAGCTTTCAAAAAGCTGTACCAGTGCATCACTTCCGTTAATTTCCAGAACTTTGCATCGTCTGGTTTCTCCGCTTGCCAGTTCGATTTCTCCTAATTCATCATAATGTACATCTTCTACACCGCGCACCAACATCAGAGGGCCGGCAACTTCCTGTATGGTTCTATACTCTTTCGGCATTAGAAGTCCTCCTTCCCTAATACATTGGCGATTTCTGAAGCCAGATTTTTCATTACTGTCTCATATTCACCGTCAAGATTTTCTTCTGTCACATATTTAAAACGTCCGATTTTTTCACGTACATCCATTTTGATCAGTCCCTGGATATTTGCTCCCTGATCAAGGGCTTCTTTTGCCTGTTCATAGAATGCAACAACCAGATTCATAAGCATATACTGTTTTTTCAGAGAACTGTAGGTATCGACTTCATGGAAGGAGTTCTGATGTAAGAAGTCCTCACGAATGGATCGTGCAGCTTCCATTTTCAGACGGTCACCTGCTGAAAGAGCATCCATACCTACCATCTTAACGATTTCTTCCAGTTCGGCTTCGTCCTGAAGAAGGCTCATAAGCTTCTGACGATTTTCCATCCAATCCGGTGCTACTTTTTCATTAAACCAACTTTCCATATTGTCCAGATACAGAGAATAACTGGTCAGCCAGTTAATCGCCGGGAAATGACGTTTGTAAGCCAGAGAAGAATCCAGTCCCCAGAATACTTTTACAATACGAAGGGTTGCCTGAGATACCGGCTCAGAAATATCACCACCTGGAGGAGAAACTGCACCGATAACAGAAAGTGCACCTTCTCTTTTATCTTTTCCAAGAGAGATTACGTGACCGGCTCTTTCATAGAACTGTGCCAGACGGGAACCCAGATATGCAGGGTAACCTTCCTCACCTGGCATTTCTTCCAGACGGCCGGACATTTCTCTAAGTGCCTCTGCCCAACGGGAGGTGGAATCTGCCATAAGGGCCACGGAATATCCCATATCACGGAAATATTCTGCAATCGTAATACCAGTATAAATCGATGCTTCACGGGCAGCAACCGGCATATCAGAAGTATTTGCGATCAAAACCGTACGTTCCATCAAAGACTGTCCTGTTTTCGGGTCTTTCAGTTCCGGGAACTCGTTCAAAACGTCTGTCATTTCGTTTCCACGCTCGCCGCATCCGATATAAACCACGATATCTGCTTCTGCCCATTTTGCAAGCTGATGCTGAATAACTGTTTTTCCACTTCCGAACGGTCCCGGAACTGCAGCTACACCACCTTTTGCAATGGGGAAGAAGGTATCAACAACTCGCTGACCGGTTACCAGAGGCATCTCCGGCGGAAGTTTCTTTACATACGGACGACCACGGCGAACCGGCCATTTCTGCATCATAGTCAATTCTTTGTTGCCGGCTTCTGTTTCAATCACAGCAACTACATCTTCTACCGTAAATTCTCCGGATTTGATTTCTTTTACCTTACCTTTGATTCCATAAGGAACCATGATTTTATGATTTACTACAATGGTTTCCTGTACGGTACCGATAATATCTCCGGCTTCCACATCTTCACCGGCCTGTACTGTTGGAACAAAATTCCATTTTCTGTCTCTTTTCAGAGAAGGAACCTCAACACCACGTTTCAGGTTTGTTCCTGATACTTTCATAATATCGTCCAGGGGACGCTGAATTCCATCGTAAATACTTGTGATCAGACCTGGTCCCAGTTCTACGGAGAGAGGTGCATCTGTGGATTCTACCGGTTCTCCCGGTCCAAGTCCTGATGTCTCCTCGTAAACCTGAACACTGGCTTCATCACCGTGCATTTCGATGATCTCACCAATCAGACGCTGATTACTTACACGTACCACGTCATACATATTGGCATCTCTCATACCTTCTGCAATAACCAGCGGTCCTGCTACTTTCTTAATCGTACCCTTGCTCATGGTTACGAATCACCTGCTTTCTAAAATTTATTCACTTCCAAAAAGGATATCCGAGCCTACAGCCTGCTCTACGGATTTTTTCACTCCCAAAACGCCGTTACCTGTATTGCCGGATACACCGGGAATCAAAATCACAGCCGGGAGAAGCTGTTCCTTAAATTTTTCAATTACCTTTTCACACTCTGCCGCTACATCTTCTGTAATATAAATGATTCCATACTGATTTCCTGCAAGTGCTTCCAGTTTTTCTTCCGCTTCTTTTCGGGATGACACCGGGAATGTATCAAGACCCAGTGCTGCAAATCCGAATATGCTGTCATAATCGCCGACTACTGCAATCTTATACATACATTTCCCTTACCCTTTCCCGGATAGAATCATCCGAAAGTCCGCTTCGTTTACCGGACACAATGATTCGTACCGTTTTTATTTCATTCTCTCTGGCCAGCACATAAGCTACCAGAGGACCTACTGAAAATACTTCATACTTCTGTGGCTGCATCGTCTGTATCATTCGATTGTCACACCAGCGTTCAAATGCTGACGGAGATTCTGCAATGGCTTTTCCACCTTCTGCATAATCGGTTCCTGCCAGATATTCTACGATTGCATCCATTCCACCAATGGCTGCCTTTGCAAGCTGTGCCACATTCAAAGACTCACATTCTGCCATGGCACGTTTCATAAAGTCCATGGTTTTTGCCGTTTTCTGTGAACGCACAGCAATTTTAATATCAGCAATTGCAACCGTAGATTCTGCATAATCCTTGATAATGCTGTCCTTAGCTTCTTTTCCTGCAGCATAGATTGCCTCCAGCAGCGCTTTGTCCACAATCACATCACACAGCTGTCCGTCTCTGGTATGCAGAAGAACTTCATAAGCTTCCCGCGCTGCCTCTGCCATAAATGCAGGGAGTCTGGAAAATTCCTTGTTTTTTACAATCTCCAGCATTTCATCCGGAGAGATAGAAGTATCTTCATAATAAATATTCAGATTCTTTCCATGCTCTTCTGTACAGGCATCTTTAATTGCAGCCTTCAGATTGTGAAACAGATTCGGATAAGACAACACATCAAAAACCTTCATATCCACACCCAGTTCCCGGATGGTCTCCCAGATTTTTTCCTGTTCTCTGTTCAGAATTGCCTCTGCACTCTCTGAAGTATTCATATCGCCCCAGCCTTTTTCCTGCAGAAACTGGATACACTGTTCTTCTGTTCTGCAGGCAAGAAGCTGCTCGATTACTGCAGATGTAAATAACGCTGTTTCCAACACTCGAATTCGCGCAACCGCATAAGTATAGTTTGTCTTACCCAAGATAATTCCTCCTTTTTGCGGTTATCGCTTATGAAAATAATAAGGCATGTACTTTATCGGAAAGTTCCCCTCTTCTGGAATCAAACATTGCCTTAAATGTACAGTTTTCTTCGATTCCTCCATATATGAGAACAAATCCACCCTGAATGTTTCTCTCTTCTTTTGAAACAATCAGCTTTCCGCCCTTTGCAGCAGCAATTGCTGCGATTTCTTTCTCGAAACCATCCGGCATTCTCTTTTTGTCATCAGAGGAGAAACAAATTTCGCCCTCTTCCGGCAACACATATTTATTCAACATTTTACGAATGATATCAAAATATGTTTCTGTATCAGACGCCAGCATTTTCTTATAGGCACGTTTCAGGATCTCTGAAATCACTTCCTGTTTTGCTTTGAGGACTGCTTTTCTTTTCTGCAGATCACAGGAAGATTCTGCACGTCCTTTTAAAGACTCTGCATCCGCTTCTGATTTTTCGGAGATACGTTGGCACTCAGCTTCCGCATTTTTTCTGGCTTCTGCCATCACTGCATCCGCTTCTTTTTTTGCCTGTTCCAGGATTTCCCCTGCAGACCGGTTTGCTTCGTCCAGAATCTGGCTTTTCATTTTCTCTAATCCAGTCATTCTCAAGCTCTCCTTTACTTATTTCTGTTACTGTCCTTTTCTCTGTCTCTTAGAATGACAGGTTTGTTACGGAAAGAATAGAAATCAGCAGAGCAAGAATTGCATATGTTTCAACCATTGCCGGGAACAGCATCGCTTTACCGAACTGTTCCGGTTTTTTTGCTACGATTCCGATTGCAGCAGCGGAAGTTTTTCCCTGGTAATAAGCAGAAACAAGACCAACTACCCCAATTGGCAGACAAGCACAGAAAACAAGAAGTCCCTGAGAAGTTGTAAGTTCCATTAAGCCGCCGCCTAACAGGCCGATTTTGGAAAGTGTGATAAATCCAACCAACAGACCATAAATACCCTGTGTACCTGGAAGCAGCTGCATAATCAAAACTTTTGCAAATTTACTTGGATCTTCCGTAACAACTCCTGATGCAGCCTGACCTGCAATACCTACACCAATAGCAGAACCCATACCTGCTAAAATAACTGCAATCGCTGCTCCTAATAATGCGTAAACCATACCTAACTGACTCATAAATAAGTTTCCTCCTTAACATCTACATATTTTGTGTTTAATTTAAAAGGATTAAAGGGTTTTCCGCCACCCTCATAAAATTTACCGAAAAACTCTACAAACTGTAAACGGTTTGTGTGTACATAAGCACCCAGAATATTGATTGCCATATTCAACGTATGTCCTACAATAAATACGAGAATAAACACGATCGCTCCAAATATGCCATCTCCTGCCATACTTCCCATCTGGTTGATAACGGAAGCAATCACTCCTGTTGCAAGACCAAGGGCAAGAAGACGAGAATAAGAAAGTACATCGCTGAGCCATCCGGTTACGTTATAAATATCATATGCACCCAGTGCAAGGCGGAGTGCAACATTTTTCTTTGCTCTTCCGGACATCAAAAGAAGCCCAAGTACACCGGCAATTGCCATGACTTTTCCGATCATGGATACCGCCGGAGGGAATGTACCTGCCGGAATCTGAGAAATCGAAGCAAAAATCGTACTTGGAAGAAGCATAAGAATCAAACCGATCAGAAATACATACCAGATAATTACATCACAGAAGAAATCCATATATTTTTTATCTTTCAAAAGCATGTATCCTTTCATTCCGAGTCCCATGAACAGATGGATCAGACCAAACAGCATGGAGTACATCAACAGGCGCATGGGGTCATTCATAGGAACAAACCATGCTGCCTTGATCAATCCTGTAGATGGTACATCTACATGGAAAAAGGTCCTTGCAACTACATCAATGGCATCTCCAAAGTATCCTCCGAACAGCACGCCCCAGGCAAGTGTGGAAAGTCCACAGTACATAAACATTTTAATTGCCTTGTGCATGCCCTGTTCCATACGGGGAAACTTTTTCAGTACGATAAAACAACCCAGGAACATAACCAGTCCATAGGCAGCGTCCGACAGCATCAGTCCGAAGAAAAATACATAGAAGAAAGACATAATAAATGTAGGGTCTACTTCTCCTTTCTTCGGAAGACCATAGGAACCCAGAACACCTTCCACGGATTCTGAGAATGCATTGTTGGAAAGTAAAACAGGTGCATCTTCATCCTCTTTTACTTCTTCCACATCAAATACCAGGTCGTACGCTTCTTCCATTGTTTTTTTCACGGCATTTACCGCTTTTTCCGGTATATAACCGCTGATAACAAAAGTTCGGTAAGACTGGGGAATCTCTCCCAGTACTTCATATTTTTCCGCCCTTGCACGGAAATAATCCGATATCAGTTTTAAATCTTCCCGTTTGTCTGCATATTCAATAATATGCTCCTGACAAACCTGTATCTGCTTCTCCAGACTCTTGATCTGATTCTGCAGATTTTCTTTCTCCGCCTGCGGAATTTCATCCACAATCTGCGATGGTTTTGCAAATCCACCCTGCCTCAATGCATTTTCTACCAGTTCTGCTTTCTCCCTCAGGCAAAGCACAACAACATAGGTCGCATCTCTCTCTGCAGAAAGTATGGTAACGTCTACTTCTTCTGCCTCCGGCGCATACTGGGCAAGAAGACTGTAGATTTCTTCCAGACTCATGACACTTGAAATCGTGCCGATCAGGGCCTTTACAGATTTTGTACCGTCAAAACTGACCGGCACATCCAGACTCATCCATGGAGTCAGTGCCTCGATCTGATTTTCCAGTTTCTGAATGTTTGCCCGACATTCTGCCATTTCTTTCTGCCAGCCGGTAATTCTGGAAGCAGCATTGATCAGTTCTTCCTTCTGTGCTGCGATCTGATCATAATCCTCTTTGTCAATCAGTTTTTTCCCTTCCAGACTGGACAGCAGGGATTTTTTCTCCGGCACATATTCCTGCAGGATATCAAGAGCAAAATCTGCAAGCACTGCTTTCTTTTCAAAAGTGTTTCTGGCACCCTGGGTGTCCATTTTCTGAAAATCTGTTTCTTCTTCCAGAATCTGGCTCATTTCCATAACGCCCATGGCCTGCAGCTTTTCGAGAATCTCTTTTCGATCCTTTTTCAGTGCGCAGATACTGACACGCCGCATCTGCAATACTGCCATATTCGCATCCCTCCTTTAATTTTTTTCTAAATTAAGCGGTTGTTTTCTTATTTCTTAGACCGCTCCTTACGCGCATTCTGCGCTCAGATTAACTCGGAAATAATCAAATCAACCGCTTCTTTCTCACGACTCATAGCCGCTGCCTTCATATTTTCGATTTCTACTCCGGCTTGTTTCAAAGCCTCTTCTGTCTGCTGATTTCCACTTGCTTCTACAGACTCACGCAATTTTTCCGCTTTCTCTCTGGCCTGAGAAACCATATCTGCATACAGCTTTTCTGAAGCTTCTTTCGCTTCCTGAGATATTTTCGCACTCTGACGTTTTGCATCCTGCACAATATTTTCCGCCTGTTGCTCCACATCCCGGATTTCTTTGATTGTTCCTTCTATCACAGTATCACCACCTTCACATATTTTTAATATTACTATGAATTATGCATTTTGTCAATATTTTAACATTTTTTCCTAGCATTTTACACTATTTTTTCCACATAAATTTGTATCTCCACACGCAAAAAAGAGAGAATGCACACAGTCTCTTGCATCCTCTCTTTAATATTTTGTATATTTTGCCTTTTTTTGACTTTTTTGTCAATTCCTAGCATTTCCGTATTTATTCATATAAATAATTGACGTATTTTTCATCTTCCACAGTCGTCTGATCAATCCACTGATAGCCCGGATCAATATACTCATCATTCGGAAGTTCCAGCGCTGCTCGGACTGCTGCAACTACAGTTGCATATCCCATTCCATAAGGATTCTGTGCAATGACCCCGACTTCTTCTCCTGACTGAATCGCTTCTTTTTGTCTCTTCCCTGCATCAAATCCCACAACTGCCAGCTGTTTTCCGGATGCCTTCACAGCATCCAGAACGGATGCTCCCACAGTTTCATTCGTACAGTAATACCCTTTTACATCCGGGAAAAGTGTCAGAACACTTTCTGTCATCTCTTCTACCGAAGAGTCTTCATTTTCATGAGAAATATTTACAATTTCTATATCCGGATAGTTTGCAATCTCATCCGTAAATCCTTTTTCTCTGTCCTGACTGTTTTCTGAACTCTCTACATGCGTCATGACAGCAATCTTTCCTTTTTCTTCGATTGCCTGGGCAAGCTTTCTTGCTGCCTCTGCACCTGCTTTATAATTATCAGAAACGCAGACTGCATTTACCGTCCCCGTTGCCACACCGGAATCAAGAACAATCACAGGAATCCCATTTTCCTCTGCATATTCCAGCTGGGCCTGACAGGATGCCATATCGATTGCTGAAAGACACAAAACTGCCGGATTTTCCGCAAGTACTGCATCAATAGTATTAATCTGCCCTTCTACATCTGTTTCATCCGATGGTCCTTCAAAGGAAAGCCGAATCTTATCGTCCCCTTTATATCCCATTTTTTCATTCAAATCTTTTACTGCTGCATCCATGCCTTGTTTGATTGTATTCCAGAATCCCGTCTTCGTTGTCTTCGTCACAACTGCGATACGAATTCCCGGCTCCGGTTCCAGTTCCTCAAGAGAAGTATAATCAATCGTCCCGCCATTCTCTCTAAGAGCTGTCATAGTCAAATCTTCTGTCATATTTTCGGATTGTCCTTCAGAAGGTGAAGGTACTTCCTCTTCCGTTTTTTCATTTTCTGTTTTTTCTTCGTCCGATTCCGTCTGCTCATCTTCTGAAGATTCCTGTATCTCTTCTCCCTGACCGGTTTCCTGAGTCTTCACTTCAGAACTCACCTGCTTTTTCGCCTCTCCACAGGAAATCACACTGCCTGTCATAAATACTGCACACAGTAAAGCAACAACTGTACGTTTCATGTTCCATCCTCCACCTGGGGCATCCCCCGCTTTTTCCAATATCTACATGAACTTTTTACAAATAATGGGGCATGATCCCCTTCTGAAATATTATACACAAAACTTTTTATTAGTCTATAGGAATTTTGTGATAAATTTATGAAATCATAACTGCCATTCCCTGAAAATTCCATAAATCAAAAGTGCAGATAAAGGGCCAAACAAAACCCCTTTCCAGCCATACGCAAATACTCCCAGATAAAAGGAAAGCAGAACCACAAGAGGAGAAGCTCCTATTTTCTTTCCGATCAGCCTCGGTTCCAGAAACTGCCGAATTCCACTTGCTGTAAAATAAAGCACAATACATCCTGCCGCCATACCGGTATTTCCCTTTATTATCAATATGATTGCCGCCGGAATCAGAAAAGTCCCTGTTCCAAGAACAGGAAAGGCATCCAACAAACCGATCAATACCCCATATAATAAGAAATGATGAACTCCAATCAAATAAAATCCCGCTATACAAATGAAAATAACCAGTCCCATAATCTTTATCTGTGCTTTTATATAACTGGAGATACCCTTCCCTATGTTTCGCAAAAGCAGCTTCCATTGCAATCCAAATTTCCACTGATCCAATACTTTTTCCAGCCATTCCCGTTCTTGAATGAATAAGACGGCCGATACCGCCGTCAGAATCCCTCCTCCTATTACTTTTGTACAGATTTTCAAAGAATTTTTTGCGATTTCTGCCGGATTTTTCCTGTTCCAGATCTTTTCCCACATAAATCCAATCTGCTCACAGAGATACCTTCTGCTGCTGTCTGCCGATATTCCAGTTATAGTTTCTGCCTTCTGACAGCAGGTACCCAAAATTTTCACAGCTTCCTCTTTTATATTGAAATATAAAATAAAAATCCTTTCTGTCTGGTTCAAAATCTCCCGAATTCCCCATACAACTCCTGCACCAATTGCCATCAGCACCAAAACTACAAAGACTGTTTCCACCAGACTCTGCCTGATACAAATTTCCCTTCCCGCACACTTCTTTATCATCCATTTTCCTGCAGGTCTTACCAGAAGTGCCAGAAGCCAGCCCAAAATAAACGGAAGCATTACAGGAACGAAATATTTCATACTGAAAAATACTCCTGCAATCACTCCCGCTCGCATACCGGTCTTTTTCCAATTCATCTTCTGTTCACCATACCTTTTATCCTTTTTATCAGTATATGTGAACTTTTTCTTCCTATACTATAGGAAAATTTCCACCAGAGGGTTTTATTTCAAACTTCATCCTCTTTCCTGTTTTCGGATGAGAAAACGATAATTTATATGCACACAAAGCAAGCTGTCTCCATTCTTTTTCCTGCATGATCTCCGGATTATATTTCGTATCTCCCCACAAAGGATAACCTGCATGCGCCATCTGTACACGAATCTGATGATGGCGTCCTGTAAAAAGATGGATTTCCACAAGTGCCAGATTTCCTTCTTCTTTCAGCACTTTATATTCCAGAATTGCTTTTTTACTTCCTTTTTCTTTTTCTTCTGCGATTCTGGATTTATTTCCTGTTTTTTCTTTTATCATCCAATCTTCTAATCTTCCGCTTTTTCTTTCCGGTACCCCGCATACTACAGCAAGATAATACTTTTCCATATGGCCTACCTGCATCTGGCTACTTAACCTGGCTGCTGCCTTCTTATTTTTTCCAAAAACAAGAATTCCTTCCACTGGCTGATCCAGTCTATGGATGACAGCCAGATACAAGGGTTCGCCTTTTCGAGATAAATAAGTCAAAAGTGCATTTTCCATATCCAAAGTCCCGATTCTTCTGCTTTGTACAGGCATTCCTGCCGGTTTGTGGCATACAAGCAGCTCCCTATCCTCATACAGAATCCTATCTTCCATTACTGCAGTTTGCATAAATAATTTCTCCTATTCTTTTTCTTGCGCACACAAGAACAACCGCCATATCTTCAACTATTTTCAGATACAACGGTTGTCCTAATGCTCTGCGTTATTCAATTTTTTTATTCCTCTCTTTTTTATTTATTATATTTTTTATATGATGATAAAAAATTTGGAATCGATTATCTTTATTTTTCCATATTTAATTTTATAACATTTTTCTGATCTCTTTCATTCCCTATTTATAAATTCTATTCTTGTCCGTTTTATAAATATTATGAATAGTATTTATTGAAAGTTTATATCAATCTATAAAATAGATAATAAAAAGTTTCTTTACAAACGTTCCGAACTGTTTTGTATTCAAAACATTTCTTTATATAAGTCTTTTTGATATAAAAGTTTTTTAAAATCATTCAAATACAACGGGCTGATTCATAAAATAGAACTCATCATATCTTCTTATTGTTTTTTCTTTTATACCTTCAAATAATATATAAATACTTTGTTTTTTCAAAATATATTTCTTTACATATATCTTGAAACCTCTCTATTATTTTTTGTGGTAATTATTCAATATGAGGACACTTTCTGATATCTTACCTGATCTTCTTCTTTTCCTCTGAACAGGATCTTTTAAAAGTTTTTCACTGGAATCAGGTCTTTCTCTAGGGAACTATGCCTTACCACTCTCATATTGATAATTTGTAATATCTGCTATTTCCAACGGAAGATACCTCCTTATCAATATTTCAATTCACACCTTTTCAAATATTTCATTACTTTGTCCTTAGTACTTTCAATAATTTCTTATCTATTATGTACTCTCCATACACTTAAGAAATTCTCATTATCTTTTGTACCTTGTAGCCAACTTCTTAAATAGATTTCTCTTCTCTGAATTAAGAATTGGTTATGTAGTAATGTGTTTGTGGTGTTTTCTTTTGATGGTTATATACTAACATACGCCCTTTTATTTGTCAATATATTTTTCAGAAAAAGTTTTGTTTTTTTATAAATTCTCTTCTATCTATTTTGTTCCAGTTAATTGTCGTTTTTATTCAAAATTATATATACAATTCTGTTTATTCGCAAAAATTCATGAAGCATCTACACAATCAATCAAAAACAGGAAAGAGCCTGCCCAAGCAGACTCTTTCCCAAATTATGAATCAGATTTCGTTTCCGGGGAATTTTGGAATTCCGTCGAAGCCGACCTGAAGGTCTGCATCTGTAGGAATGTAATCTGTCATTTCTCCGTTGTTAAATTTTTCATAAGCAACCATATCAAAATATCCGGTTCCTGTAAGACCAAACAAAATGGTTTTTTCTTCTCCGGTCTCTTTGCATTTCAAAGCTTCATCGATCGCTACGCGAATGGCATGGGAGCTTTCCGGTGCCGGCAGGATTCCTTCTACTCTTGCAAACATCTCAGCAGCTTCAAATACAGAAGTCTGTTCTACCGAACGCGCTTCCACCAATCCATCTGCATAGAGCTGAGACACAATAGAACTCATTCCATGGTAGCGCAAGCCTCCTGCATGATTAGCAGAAGGAATAAATCCGCTTCCCAGTGTATACATTTTTGCCAGGGGTGTCACCATACCGGTATCACAGAAGTCATATACATATTTTCCTCTGGTAAGACTCGGACAGGAAGCGGGTTCTACCGCGATAAACTGATAGTCACGCTCTCCTCTCAGTTTTTCTCCCATAAACGGAGAAATCAGTCCGCCCAGATTGGATCCGCCACCTGCACATCCAATGATCATATCTGCCTTGACGCCATATTTATCCAGTGCAGCTTTTGCTTCAAGGCCGATGATTGACTGATGAAGCAGAACCTGATTCAGTACACTTCCCAGTACGTAACGATATCCTTCCTTGTTCACTGCAGTCTCTACTGCCTCTGAAATCGCACATCCAAGACTTCCTGTTGTTCCCGGATGTTCAGCCAGAATCTTTCTTCCTACTTCTGTCGTATCAGACGGAGATGGGGTCACCTTTGCACCATAAGTTCTCATAACTTCACGGCGGAATGGTTTCTGCTCATAAGAACATTTTACCATATATACATTACAGTCCAGTCCCAGATATGCACAGGCCATGGAAAGAGCGGTTCCCCACTGACCGGCTCCAGTCTCTGTTGTAACACCTTTCAGCCCCTGTTTTTTTGCGTAATAAGCCTGTGCAATGGCGGAATTTAACTTATGACTTCCGCTGGTATTATTTCCTTCAAATTTGTAGTAGATTTTCGCCGGCGTCTGGAGTTTTTCTTCCAGGCAATAGGCCCGAACCAACGGCGATGGACGATACATCTTATAAAAATTTCGGATTTCTTCCGGAATCGGAATATATGCATTGTCATTATCCAGTTCCTGTTTTACCAGTTCCTCACAAAATACAGCCCCCAATTCTTCTGCTGTCATAGGTTTTAATGTTCCCGGATTTAAAAGAGGGGCCGGTTTGTTTTTCATATCTGCACGAACATTATACCATTCTGTTGGCATCTCCTGTTCTTCCAGATAAATCTTATAAGGGATTTTGTTTTCGCTCATTGCCTTCTCCTTTTTAACATTTTCATTATTATCCCCTGTAATAATTAATCAGGCAGCCTTTCAGAATAATTTCTCTTTCATCATCTGTAAGTTCACCCAACTTCAGGGTAAATTCTTTCATCGTATCTCCTACTGTATAGGCGTTGACTTCGCTCCATTTTTCTTCAATTGCTTTTCGGATCTGCGGAATAAAGATAAAATCACCTTTTTTGAACGGAAGCTCTCCTTTTTCAATCAGGAATGGAAGCATACCCCAGTTGATCAGATTGGAACGATAGCGTTTTGTAGCATATTCATTTGCTATATTTGCCCATCCTCCAAGAACTTTCTGACAGGAAGCAGCCTGTTCTCTTGCAGATCCATCCCCTGGTTTTACAGCAAAAATCGTACTTCCGATTCCTGTCGTATTCCGGTCTACGTTCGGAAATTCTGCTTTAATCTTCATCCATACAGGTTCGAGGAATGCTGCACCGGTAATCGGGCAAGCACCGGTTTCTCTTGCTTTCTCTGCAAGCTGAATCTCTTTTGCCAGAGGTACATAATCCGGATCTTTTCTGGAAAGTGCAAATTCAGCCAGTTTCAGAGGATTCGAACGGAAGGAGGATGTTTCTCCTGATGGAATCAATTCATCGGTAGTCGTAACCGGATCATGAATTTCAGATACTACTTTCAACAGCAGATTTTCTGTCAATGCACACATTTCAGGCCAGTCTTTAATATTCGGGCCAAACTGAATCTCTGTATCCGGATCCGCAACTCCCTTGCTGTCAAATACTCGGTTTTCATAAATTGTCTTATCAAAGAAGTATCGTGGTTTTGTATATTTTACATCAAAATCTGTAGCTGCAGTCAAATACCCTTTATTTGCTGCTGTAGCTGCAATGGAACGGGCATCCATTAATGCAACAGAAGAAATCTGTCCATTCTGAATCTTAGATCCTTCACGGTTCGGGAAATTTCTTGTTGAGTGACGGATACTCAGTGCATTATTTGCCGGGGTATCACCTGCTCCAAAGCAAGGACCACAGAATGCAGTTTTTACTACAGCACCGGTCTGCATCAAAGTTGCAAGCACACCATTCTTTGCAAGTTCCACATAGATCGGAGTACTTGCCGGATATACACTGAGTGTAAACGCATCGGATCCGATGCTTGCACCTTTCAGAATATCTGCTGCGTCACAAATATTCTCAAATCCACCACCTGCACATCCTGCAATGATTCCCTGTTCTACATAAAGTTTTCCATCACGTACTTTATCTTTTAAAGTAAATGGAATCTTACCATCCAGGCTAATCTGTGCTTTTTTCTCTACGTCATCAAGAATATCCATCAGATTTGCATTCAATTCTTCGATTGTATATGTATTACTCGGGTGGAACGGCATTGCGATCATTGGTCTTACCTGATCCAGATCCACATAAACCATACCATCGTAATAAGCCACTGCACCTGGTTGCATTTCTTTATATTCTTCCGGTCTGTTGTGGATTTCATAGAAATCTTTAATCGCATCATCGGTTACCCATATAGAAGAAAGACAAGTAGTTTCTGTTGTCATAACATCCACGCCAATTCGGAAATCTGCACTTAAATTCTGTACGCCAGGACCTACAAATTCCATGACTTTATTTTTCACATAACCATTCGCAAATACTGCTCCAATGATTGCCAGAGCAACGTCCTGAGGGCCAACGCCAGGAATCGGTTTTCCTGTCAGATAAACAGCTACCACTTCCGGACGACGGATATCGTACGTTTTATTCAGAAGCTGTTTTACAAGCTCCGGTCCTCCTTCGCCCATTGCCATAGTACCGAGCGCACCATAACGTGTATGGCTGTCTGATCCAAGAATCATTTTTCCTGCACCTGCCAGCATCTCTCTTGCAAACTGGTGAATAACTGCCTGATGTGGCGGAACATACATGCCGCCATATTTTTTCGCGCAGGTAAGGCCAAACATGTGATCGTCTTCATTAATGGTTCCACCTACTGCGCAAAGAGAATTGTGACAGTTTGTCAGTACATAAGGAATCGGGAATTTTTCCAGTCCTGAAGCTCTTGCAGTCTGAATAATTCCTACAAAAGTAATATCGTGAGAAGTTAATTTATCAAACTTGATCTGCAGATCATCCATATTTCCAGATGTATTATGTTTTTCAAGTATAGAATATGCCATTGTTTCTTTTGATGCTTCTTCACGGGAAACTGCTGTTGAACCTGTCATCTGCCCAATGGCAGCTGCTGCCTCCGGTCCGTCTTCTACTATGTCACGGCCATTTACAAGCCATACTCCACTGTCATATAATTTAACCATGATGAATCCCTCCATTTTTTTCTTTTAAAATATTAATATTATAAGTTTTGTTATAGTAAAATGCAAGCATTTTATCACTTTATCAAAAAAAAGAGGGCTGTATCTCTATACAGCCCTCTTTGGCATCAATCCTGTTTTTTCATAAATTCCATGTAACTTGCCACCATCAGTGCAATCTTAAATGTGAGCGCATCATCAAAAACACGTATGTCCAGACCTGTACTCTTCTGAATCTTCTCCAGTCTGTATACCAGCGTATTTCTGTGCAGAAATAACTGTCTGGATGTCTCGGAAATATTCAGATTATTATCAAAGAATTTATTAATCGTATTCAATGTTTCATCATCCAGAGATTCCGGAAGTTTGCCTCCAAATATCTCTTTCATAAACATTTCACACAGAGGCATAGGCAGCTGATAAATCAAACGTCCGATACCAAGGTTATTATAACCCACGATATTTTTCTCCACATAGAAAATCTTCCCTACATCAAGAGCCATCTTGGCTTCCTTATAAGAACGGGATACATCCTTGATCTCATGGATAATATTTCCATAGGAGACACGAACCCTTGACATAGCTTCTGCATTCAGCATATCTACGATCATTCTTGCAATCGTCTCAATGGAGTCATAGTCATCACTTTCCTCAAGACTGCGAACAAGAATAATATTCTTCTCATCAATTGCTGTGATAAAATCGTTTGTACGGGAAACAAACAGATTTTTCAAAATCTCAATGGCATCCTGATCTTTTTCATTTCTTGTCTCGATCAGAAGCACTACTCTTTTTGCTTCAACCGGAATATGCAGTTTCTTTGCCCGATTATATACATCTACTAAGAGAAGATTATCCAGAATCAGATTCTGAATGAAGTTTGACTTATCAAAACGTTCTTTATATGCTACGATCAGATTCTGAATCTCTGCTACTGCAACTCTCCCGATCATATAAGCATCTTCGTTTCCGCCTTTTGCAATAAGAATAAACTCTACTGTCTGACCATCATAAATTTTAAAGAAATGATAACCTTTGATCACCTGGCTGTCTGCCATGGATTCCACAAAACTGGAAACATCCCCGAAATCTTCTTTTTCTATTGGAAAAGTAGATGAATTCACTTTTCCATCCACATCCATAACACACAAATCAATTCTTGTTATGGTTCTTAATTCATCAATTGCTTTTTGTATCACCTGACTCGATATCATGATCTGACCTCCTCTGGATAATAACCACTATTCTACCTTTAACTATAGCTTATTTCCACAAAATTTTCAACAAATTATAGCAGACATTCCTATGAATTTTTTACAAATCGTATGATTTCTATATAAAAAAAGCTACCACGGATCTTTCCGCGGCAGCTTCTGCTTTTATTTTTAAATAACAATTAGTTGGTAATAGTCTGTTCTGTTTCTTTATCAAATACGTGGATTCTTTCCATATCCAGAGCGAATTTAACAACATCACCTGTTCTTGCAGTTGTACGAGGATTAACTCTTGCTGTCATTGAGAATCCTTCTGTATCGAAGTATAAGTAAACTTCAGCACCAAGTAATTCGTAAACAGTGATTTTACCTTCGATTACGCTGTTTGGAGCTGCTGCAATATGAGCTTCATCATCATATACGTGTTCTGGACGGATACCCATAACAACTGTTTTTCCGTTGTAACCGCCATCGATTAATGCTTTTTTCTTAGAAGCCGGAACTTTCAGAGTTGTTTTGCCGATTTCCAGTACAACATCATCACCTTTTACGCGGCAAACAGCATCCAGGAAGTTCATCTGAGGAGATCCGATGAATCCAGCTACGAACAGGTTTGCAGGTGCATTGTACAGTGTCTGAGGTGTATCAACCTGCTGTACGATACCATCTTTCATAACAACGATTCTTGTACCCAGTGTCATAGCTTCTGTCTGGTCATGTGTAACGTAGATGATTGTAGCGCCTAATCTTTCATGCAGTTTGGAAATCTCAGTACGCATCTGAACACGAAGTTTTGCATCCAGGTTTGACAGAGGTTCGTCCATAAGGAATACTTTTGGTTCACGCACAATTGCACGTCCCATAGCAACACGCTGTCTCTGACCACCGGAAAGAGCTTTCGGTTTACGGTCTAACAGTTTTTCCAGGTCAAGGATCTTAGCTGCTTCTTTTACCATTTTATCAATCTGATCTTTCGGAACTTTTCTTAATTTCAGACCAAAAGCCATGTTATCATATACTGTCATATGAGGATACAGAGCGTAGTTCTGGAATACCATCGCGATATCTCTGTCTTTTGGTTCTACATCGTTAACTACTTTGTCACCGATTTTTAATGTACCGCCTGAAATTTCTTCCAGACCTGCGATCATACGAAGTGTTGTAGATTTACCACAACCTGAAGGTCCTACGAAGATGATAAATTCTTTATCTGCAATTTCAAGATTAAAGTCTTTTACTGCTTCAAATCCATTTGGATATGTTTTGTTAATATGCTGTAATGATAAACTTGCCATTTTTCTTTTCCTCCTAATCGTCACCATAGAGTGTGTCTCGTTTTTTAACTGTTACAAGTATAACACCAGATCCACATATTTTTCCATAGTTCAATTAAACAAAGTTTGTCCTCAGTCTTAGTTACCCTTGCCAAGGAAAGAATGACCTATGTCAAATTACCGAATTTTGCATATTCGAATATACACTTTGCACAACTTTTACATATTATCAGAGAAAAGTAATCTTTTATTTAGCTTTACAGCACCACATTTGTCTTTTATACTGTAAAAGTGAAACCATCAATAGAGAAAGGATCTGTCATCTATGTTTCGATTAATGGGAACCATTTTCAAGGATACGCACATTCTAAAAAGTACCGTAATCTGTGATGCAACAGAACGAACCCGTACCAAAAAAGTGTTTGGAAGTCTGGAAAATATCTGCCATGAATTTGATCTGGAAAAACCCATATGGCTGGATTCCAACATAAAAGATTTCCAGAAACATGCACGAACACGATTCAGACAAGACAATTTTATCGAAATTCTTGATTTTGACTATCTGGAAATTCAAATCATTGAGGAAGATTAAAACAGGAAAAGCCGGACTGCGAACACGCCGCAATCCGGCTCCTCCTTTCTTTGATTTTCACTTTAAAAATTCCTGAATCACATCCTTTACAATCTTTTCCTCCTCTTCATCCAGAAAATGGCGATATCGATCGTCCGTAGCGGCAGTTTCCCGTATTCGCGCCTCTACTGCTTTAACCTGCTGCTCCTGATTTCCGTTGTTTCCGGCTCTTTCTTCTTTCTGCCAGGAAACCGATGGCTCCTGAATTTTCTGCTCCTTCACCTTTGCCCGGTTTTTTGCACGACGACTCATTTTTCTGGCTGCCTGCTGCCGGGCAGAAAACTCCCGCACATTCTGCTTGACATTTGTTTTCAAAACTTCCCGGTTCCGATTCTCCATATAATCCAGAATATTGGTCTCTATCATCTCCTCCTGATACCCCGTAGACAACAAAACGCGAAACAACAGATTGACAATCCCAAGCCCGATCCCCGTAACAGCCAGAAATGCCAGTGCCGGCACTTCCCGCCGGCTCGGCACAATCCGGATCATTTCCATGCCTGTCCTTTGTATCTTCCATACTCCTGCTCCCATGCACAAAAAAGAAAGGACAAAAGTCATCCAGGAAAAAACCTTCATCTTTCGAACAGGTATCCTTCCAATCTTTCGTCCTCTCATTCTCCGGGTCATATATACGGCCGGATTGTGTATCACTGTGCTGTTTTTTAAATGTTCCTGATACTCCTGCAGATAATTCTGCAGCCACTTGTTCTTCACCACAGGAATCCGTTTCAGATCCCTCAGTATACTTCTGTTACTTCCGTAAACTGTCAAAATACTGACAAGACTCAACAGCCCCGTCAGCCATGTGCCATAATAAAATAATCGCACTGACAACCCTCCCAGCTTTTCCATATTTAGAGTATGAACGTTTCATACTGCCTATGGCATCATTATATAGCAGAGAGGAATATTTGAAAACAAAAATCGTACGACAAATACAGCCAAAAAGTTATTGTCCAGGCGTCCATGCACCGGATGGACGCCTGGACAACACCATAAATAAACCATGTCTTAGAGTAATGGCAGCAGTGCCTCTACCAGATTTACAGAATGTATGATGGCCTGTTTTTCAAATGTAGGGTAGTCCACATGTGCACTGTCATCTGCTTTATCGGAAATTGCCCGGATTACCAGATAGGGAATTTTATTCAGGTATGCAGCCTGTCCTATGGCAGTTCCTTCCATTTCTGTACACCAGCCTTGTGTATTCTCTATGATTCTGTTTTTCTGTTCTTTGTCTGCCACAAACTGATCTCCGCTTACAATGCGTCCCTCAAACACCTGTATCTCCGGATTCACTTCTTTGCAGATTCTGGCTGCTTTCTTGCGAATTTCCGGATCCGCCGGGAAAGTAAGCGTATCCATCCGGGGAACCTGACCGATGGGATAACCAAATTCTCTGGCATCCATATCATGATACATGGTATCTGTGGAAAGGACAATGTCTCCAATATTGATTTCTGTTTTCAGAGAGCCTGCCACACCCGTATTGATTATCGTGTCTACCTGAAACACATCAGCCAGAATCTGTACACAGATCCCTGCATTGACTTTTCCGATTCCGGACCGAACGACGACTGCTTCACAGCCATTTAAAGTTCCCTGGTAGAATTCCATATCTGCTTTTCGTGTTACCGTTACATGTTCCATTTTTTCTTTTAAGATTGCCACTTCTTCTTCCATGGCACCGATAATTCCTGTACGTTTCATTTTTTATCCTTTCTTTTCCATAAATTCATTGACTTCACACATATTCTTTTATACAACAGTAATATAATATACGTGTTTTTTAATATTTTTTTAGTGAAATTGTCATTTTTTATATTTCACTATTTTATAAAGATGTAATGCATAATCAGGGGGTTCCATATTCCCCGCAAGAGTGGTTGTGTTTTTCGCCCCTTCCTGTTATATCAGCAAATTTTTCTATTGCTGTTTCAGAATAGAAGACAATACTGGAAGCTTTGCCATCCGCAGTTTCTCCGTCTAATGTGAGTCCATTATTGTTTTCCTTATAATCAAGCGGAAGTTTTCGGCTGTAAACACGCCCTGTATCCTGGTCTTTTACATGAAGCAGCACTTCCGAACTGGTAATATGATCCGTATCCATTAAAGGATACTTTTGTTCCATACAGGCATCCAGAGCCTGCAGAATCATACTGTGTAATTCCTGTAAGATAATCGATGGTACGGGCTATGTTTCGTTCAATCTCTTCATAGGGATTTTTCATACATATCTCCTTTCCTGATTTCTGTTCGTACTCTTATATTATAATAGAAACAGCAGAAAAAAGAAAGATATATGCACTACATCTGAACTGCTACTTACGTGACAGAACAACCTGCTACCAGTACGACCTGAACTATATTTTATTTTCTCAAGGAGGTATACAAATGGTAAAACGCGTTCTTAACATCAATGGTCTGCCACGTACTTTAATCGTGAATGAAGAGGATTCTCTCGCAAAAGTACTGCGTGAACAAATGTTGCTTACAGGATGTAAGGTAGGCTGCGGCCAGGGCCAGTGCGGTACCTGTACCGTTATCCTGAACGGAAAGGCAGTCCGTTCCTTTATTGTAAAAATGAAAAAAGTAGAAGAAAACGCCGAAATCACCACAATCGAGGGACTCGGCACTCCGGATAATCTCCTTCCTCTGCAGGTTGCATGGATGGGACATGGATGCGCACAATGTGGCTTCTGTTCTCCTGGCTTTATTCTTTCCGCCAAGGTTCTTCTGGACGAAAATCCTTCTCCTACCAGAGAGGAGGTACGTCATTGGTTCCAGGTACACCGGAATGTATGTCGTTGTACCGGTTATAAACCTTTGATTGATGCAGTTATGGATGCCGCAAAAGTCCTGCGCGGAGAAATGAAAAAAGAAGACCTGATCTTCAAGCCTGTAGGTAATAAGATTCTGGGAACCAGCTTCATCCGTCCATCTGCACTGAAAAAAGTTACCGGAACCTGGGATTATGGTGCAGATATGGCTCTTCAGATGCCATCCAACACGGCCCGTCTGGCTCTGGTACAGGCAGATATTCCTCATGCGAACTTAAAAGGCATTGACTACAGTGAAGCTGAAAAAATGCCTGGTGTTTATAAAGTAATCACTGCAAAGGATGTAAAAGGGAAGAACCGCATCAGCGGACTTATCACCTTTGCAAACAATAAAGGAGATGGATGGAACCGCCCGATTCTCTGCGACGAAAAAATCTTCCAGATCGGTGATGCAGTAGCCATTGTAGCTGCTGATACAGAAGAACATGCAAGGGCTGCTGCCAAAACAGTAAAACTGGATCTGGAATCTCTGCCTGCATATATGAGTGCCATGGAAGCCATTGCGGATGACGCGATTGAAATTCATCCGGGTACACCGAATATTTATTATGAAACAAATTGTATTAACTGGGCGTTGCATGCCTGGCACTGGATGGACGTCCCTGTTCCCTTGTTTATGATATGTATCAGAACATCACTTATACAGGCAAACGTTCTCCTGCATTCATGCATGTCAAAATGGCTGCTGATAAAGACGGTAAATTCCTTGCACTGGAAGGAGATAATTATGTCGATCATGGTCCTTACTCCGAATTCGGAGATCTGCTGACCTTACGTCTCTCTCAGTTCACCGGTGCCGGTTATGATATCCGCAATATCCGAAACAAGAGCCAGACTGTATGTACCAATCATGCATGGGGTTCTGCTTTCCGTGGATACGGTTCTCCTCAGTCCTTTATGGGATCTGAAGTATGTATTGACGTACTGGCAGAAAAGATGGGAATTGATCCATTTGAACTGCGTTATAAGAATATTTACAGAGCAGGTACGGGATGTACCACACCGACCGGTCAGGAACCGGAAGTATTCTGTCTGGAAGAAATGTATGAAAAAGCCCGCCCTGTTTACTATGAAGCAAAAGAACGTCTGGCAAAGATGAATACGGATAAACTGAAATATGGTGTTGGCTTTGCAAGTGGTGTATATGGCTGTGGACTTGACGGCAAAGACAGTTCCTTCGCAAATATTCGGCTCAATCCTGACGGTACCTGTACCGTATTTCATGCCTGGGAGGATCATAGACAAGGCGCTGATATCGGTACTGTCACCATGGCTCATGAAGTGCTTCGGGAAGCAGGCTTTACACCGGATATGATCCATCTTTATATGAATGATACTGGTTATACACCGGCATCCGGACCTGCAGGCGGCAGCCGCTCCAATGTAGTCACAGGAAATGCCACACGCGTTGCGGCTGAAATGCTTCTGAATGCAATGCGTAAACCGGATGGTACCTTCCGTACCTATGATGAGATGGTTGCAGAAAATATTCCTACATTCTATGAAGGAACATGGGTTGCAGCAGCCTGCACAGACTGTGATCTGGAAACTGCCCAGGGTGCGCCGTTCAGCAACTATATGTACCAGCTGTTCATTCCGGAAGTTGAAGTAAATATTGAAACGGGTGTGGTTCGTGTAATCCGTCTCACCACTGTATGTGACTTTGGTACCATTATCAACAAGATTGTTGTTGACGGTCAGGTATACGGCGGCTGTACACAGGGTATCGGACTCGCATTAAGCGAAGACTTCGAAGATTACAAGAAACACACCACCATCAAGGGCTGCGGTATTCCTTATCCTGAAGATGTACCGGATGACTTTAATATCATTTATACACAGACTCCAAGACCAACTGGTCCATTCGGTGCTTCCGGCTGCGGTGAAGGTCCTCTGACTGCAGGTCATCCTGCAATTCTCAGTGCGATCTTTCATGCTACTGGTGCACGTATCTTTGAAATTCCGGCTGTTCCGGAAAAAGTAAAAGCCGCTTTGGACGCAATGAAAAAATAAATCTGTCAGCCACTGACGGGAGGGCGCCTCAGAAGGCGCCCTCTTTTCTTAAAATCAAACAAAAGGAAGGAGGCCCCTATGCTTGATCTTAGTCAGCAAACCCTTCATGAACTGGAGGCAAAATGTATAAAAGAACAACCACCGGCTGCTATGGCAGCCTGTCCCCTTCATGTAGATTGCCGGGGAATCTGCAGCGCAATTGCCGCAGCCGATTTTAACACTGCCCGGGAACTTTTTGAAAAATCTTCTGTTTTCCCGAAGATCACCTCCTGTCTATGCGAAGGTCCCTGTCAGAATGCCTGCCTGCGCCATCCACTGGGCGGTGCCCTTCATCTTCAGCAACTGGAAATGGCAGCGGTAACCTATGGAACCCTGCGTCCCAAACGACAGTTTCTTCCCAAAAAGGCAGAAAAAATCGCGGTAATCGGAGCTGGACTCACCGGACTGAGTGCAGCATTGGAACTGGGCAAAAAAGGATATGCCGTTGCTGTTTTTGAAGAAGCGCCCCTTCCCGGAGGCTGGCTTCTCAATAATAGAAAACTTCCTGCCTCCATACTGGAAGAAGAACTGAAAAAACTGTCTCAATATAAAATTGAAATCCATACCTGCCATAAGGTTACCTCTATAGAAGCATTCAAAAAAGAATTCCAGAGCATTTTCATTGCCTGGGGAAAGAAAGAAACTCCCATTTCCGTTCATCCCCTTACCCGCTTCTGGAAGGATTCTGTCTTTGCAGGCGGTGATGCAATTCGAAGCGAACACGGATCTGTACCGGAATCCATTGCGGATGGAAAAAGTTCTGCCATTTCCATAGACCGTTTTCTGAAGAAAGTATCACTGGAAGCTGGCCGGGAAGATGAGTTTTCTTCCTGTACCAACCTTGCAGCCATGCCGCCAGACAAGACAACCTGCTTTTTGTCACACACGCAGGTGTCATACGCAGTCTCCTGTGTGCTTATAAACAACAGCCTCTTAAAAATCTGTTTCAATACAAAATCAAATACGGGGAATACATTACTGTTTTCCATTGAGTATGCCTGCAATTCCATGCAGCAATGCAGCCAATACAACCATCGCTGCCGCTGCTGCCTTTCCATACAGAGTGGTCAGCAGCAGAGCTGCCTTCCCAAGATACGGAACAGAACGCACTACTTTTCCGATAAAATCTCCATAAGGGACAGGATTCCTATCCTCTGTGGCATTGGCGTCCCCTTTTGTAATAAATTCCCCCATCAGCACACGATTCTCCACAACTCTGTGCGTAATAATCGCATTGGAATCTCTGCCCCCGTAAAAAGCAATGATTTCCTCTTCTTTCATCTCTTCCGGCGTACAGGACTGGATATATAGCAGACTCCCTGTTGGAATCGCCGGTTCCATACTTCCGCTTATTACTGAATAAATTTCATATCCCAACAGCTTTGGAACCGTAAGCGGAAGGCAAAATAAAATGAATAATATTAATAAAACCATGCCCAGTGCGCTGCAAAATACAGCTATGGGACTTTTCTTTGATTGATTCCTGTTCAAAACGGAAAATCCTTTCTCTCTGTAAATGGAAATTATCTTCTCAAACGTTTTCTTAAAAGTATTACCAGAACGATCAATGCTATCGCAATCCCTGCTGCAAAAAGAAGAACCTTCTTGCCGTCTGTTGGATTCCTGTCTGCACTTTCTTCTGCAAGCGGTGTTTCATCTTCATCCAAATCAATCATTTCCTGGGTGTCAGACACCTCTTCCTTATCCTCTGTGTTCTCACCAACTTCTGCTTCCGTACCTGCCTGCGTTTCAGATTCCGTTCCTGTTCCTGCATCAGTTCCTGGTGCTGCATTTCCGTCCGTTCCAGGTGTCTGTGCAGTACCTGCACTTCCAGTTCCGTTTGAAGCTGTACCTGCATTTGCAGCTGTATTTGTTCCAGGGACGACGATCGTCTGCGTGGTGGTTGTGCCAGGCACCGCTGTGGTAACCGTAATGGTTTCTCCCGGGATTCTCACAATTTCTGTTTCTCCTGGTCGATATACAAATGTAAATACATTTTCTGCCTCATTAGAAGACAGGGTTTTTGTAAGGGCCAGTGCCTGCGGTGTATAATTTTTCACATAGAGATATGCCACAACCGGTTTATCTCCTACATTCCCATAACAGATTCTTGATGGAGCCAGTTCGTTTCCGTCTTCATCCTGATAACGGACGATATAACCTACCATATTTCCTTTTATCCCATAAGCCACTACATAATCTTCATCGCTGTCTACATAAAATGCGGATCTGTCTACGGTATCATTGTCTCGTCCGCTTAAACGAACACCTTTTACATAATACTTTCCATCGTCTCCAACACGGACAGCCCCCTGCTGCAAGTCAAAGGATAGCGTATCTCCTGCTTTTAAACCGCCGACTACTACTTTGTCTCCCTGATGATCGATTTGTACTTCCCCTGTACTTACTACTGAGAGTCCGTCAACTCCTGTAAAAGTTCCCCGGTTCCCTGCATAGAAGGTTACCGTATACGTATATTCCTCCGCTGCAAAGACCGAAAACAGAGAAAGGTGAAACAGCATAGAGATCATCAGTATTCCTGTCAGAATCATTTTCAGTTTCTTCATGATATACTCTCCCCTTTCTCATTTTTGCCGTGTTTCTTCACAGACAGAATTCCCAGAATCAAAAGTACAATTCCACTGACGAGTGCCGCTGCACTGAACAAAAGAAGATTTGTGGTATCTCCTGTTTTCGGATTTCTGACTACCGTTTTACTCACGGTTGTCGTTTTACCGGTAACTGTCTTTTTAACGATTTTATCTTTCTCTTTTTCAGTCAGTACAGATGGCTCCACTTCTTCCACTGCAAAATTCATCTGCAGACGGGCCAGTGTATTCTGATAATTATTTCCCTGTGTCTCACCTTCCAGGCATACCGCCAGATGTACCGTTCCGCTTTTTTCTGTATCCAGTCTGTCCAGATAGAAATATTCATCCAACGCATCTGTAGCCTGATGAAGTCCTTCTCCGGCTGCATCGGTTCCTTCTCCTCCTACGGTATCGCTGTTATAGAGAACGGTTTCTTCTCCGGCTGCATCATCGTATGTAAGAACATAAGTATATGCCCCATTTTTTGCTTTGCCTCCTTCTTCCAGACTTTTCAGGATCTCATTGGTCATATACCAGTCTGTCTGTCCTTCTGCGCTGTTTTTGATGTGAACTTCCATTTCCATGGTATCACCGGGCAGAATTCCATAAATCTCCTGTGCCATTTCCCTGGAACTGAAATTGCTGTTCATCTTCTCTCCGTCAAAATTCACATACCAGTCTTTTTCACTTTTAAATTCTTCCGCATATGCAGTTTCTACAATGCCTGCGGCCATAACTGCTGCTATGGCAAGGCACAAAATTTTCTTTTTCATATTCTGCACCTCCTATCGTAAGCGGATGGTCTTGCCGTCTTCGGAAACTTCCACATCCACACCCCAGGCACTCTTAATTGCTTCCTGTGCATTGTGCGTCTGCACTGCATCTGCCTCTGCTTCTATATAAAATCTGTAACCATCATATTCATACACGGTTTCTATTGTTTGATATCCATTTTCGTCTTCTTTCGTAATGGTTTCCTTCACTTTTCTGGATACTGCTGCATCAATCTGCAAAGTATCTGAAAGAGATGGTGTCGTTTCTCCTGGCGTAAGAAGATTGGTATAATACAAAATCGTCCGCTCCGGTGTGGAGGCTTTTTCATCCATTACCCAACCATTGTCTGTAAGACAATTCAGCCTGATCAGATCCGGGGATAGTTTCGTATCTTTCGTTCCATCTGCATCCTGCCAGTATTTTGTAATAACCATCCGGACAAAAGAGTCAATGGAACCACTGTTTGTTACAGAAAGCTCTTCTTTATAATCTTTTCCGAGAACAATCTTCTCATTCTCACCAAGCACATTTGCCAGAAGCTTGCCGCGGTCTTCCCTCCACTGGCTGCTTTCCGTATAATCTCTGTAACTGATCTTTTCTCCGTTTTCATTCAGAGTCACACCAATGCGTGAAACCTGTGCCTCTACTCCATAATTTTCACTGTAATATGTCAGAGCAGCTTTTGTACTGCCTACTGTACTTCCAAGAAGCAGCAACACAGATGCAGAGAGAAGGAGTACCGGCTTGACAGAAAAGGATTTTTGATTCATTTTCATGATTCCCCAGCCTCCTCATCCTGCTTTGTATCGTGTACGTTCCAATCTGCATAAGGATTACCAGCTTCATCATAAAGTACCGGTGTCCATTCCTGAACAACGATTACATTGAAACTCTGTTCACTGTCCATGTTGTCGATTTTCACGATCAACTCTTCTGTCGATTCTCCCGGTGCCAGAATATCGCTGTAATAATAGTATCCGTCTGTTCCCGGTGTCCATTTTCCGGATGTATCCGAAACGGTAATTCCTTCTTCATACTTGCCGCCTGCCAATATCTTTACGCGAACATAACACTCCGTCTCTCCGGTATTCCTGATTACAATGTGTTTTGTCCAGTCACTGACGGTTTCATCGGGAACTGTAGTGGTAAGTCCAAGACTGATTTCCTGACCTCCGTCTGCTGCAGCATAAGTGGTGAAATATGCCATTGCGCTTCCTGCTTTCAGACTTGCAGCGAAAGTAAGAGCGGCCGCTGCCAGACAAAAGGTTTTCTTATTCAAACTCTTTTTCATTGTGCTGTACCTCCTTTACTTCTGCATTCCTGTACTGTCTGTCTGCTGTTCCCAGTCCCATGTACTCTCTCTGCGAGGTGAACCGGACTTTTCCTCTGGTTCTGTATACGCAAAATGATTTACCACACTGGTTCCACCATTCATCTGATGATTGTATTCATTTTCAAATGCAGTTTTTGCTATACTGTCTGCCGCGATTTCTACCGTCTGGCTTTCCTCTGTCGTGCGTTCATAACTTGCACCGCTGTATACTTCTGTAACAGTTACTTTCGCTCCTGCCGGCAGATTCCTGATCACAATGGATTTTGTACCTGTACCGTCAAACACCACAGATACCACATCACTGTAAACGATTTTTCCATCTTTCTCCGCCTCTATCGAGAAAACAAATGTTGCTTCCCCCAAAGATGCATTATAAGAAATCAGGGTCTTATCGATCTCCAGATCGCCATACCGGTCTTCCTGACCTGGTTTTAATCCGGCTGTCACATCATATACCCATATATCTTTCTGGCCATCCTGATAATAATGATTCGGCAGGGAAAGAAGATACGGCGTAAATGTATAGATGGAAGAAGGAGACTGTACCGATTCTGCTGCTACAAGATACATACCAACTGCCAGTCCGTCGATCTTTCCCATTCCGTTTACGATCTCACCGGAAGCCGCCGGCACGATCTGCTGCTCTTCCACGATTTTTGCTGCTTCCTGTGCTTTCTCTTCCCATTCCTGAGCAGTTGTCTCACTGCTTATAGTATCCAGCCTCAGGTTCTCAAACCCTTCCCGCATCTGATACTCCCCATATTCATTTACATCTGCTGCCTGATACAGGTGAACCGGAATGGTGAGTTCTTTCAGCTCCGGATAGGAACTGTCCAGTTCAAATGTTACAGAACACTGCCTTTCTGTATCAATGCTGATGGCCGCCTGCACCGGAAACAGGATCATAGTCGAAAATGTCAATACCAGAGCCAATGCGATTCCTCTTTTCATTCTTTTCTTTCTCTTCACGCTTTCCCCTCCTCTGAACCATTATTTTGATTCCTTTTTATTTTTCTTTTTTCCTGTGTGTACTTACAAAAAGCAAGACAAGCAGAACAAGCAATATGGGAGCTGCAAACAATGGAGCTGCCAGTACCGGTTCAATCTGCACGGCATCCGCAACCATCCGGACAGAGGAAGCATCTTCCTGATTCGCAACACGATGCCCCCGCACAAGCAGACGATGGCTGTTGATACCATACGGTGTACAGGTGACAAGCGTACAATAATCTTTCCCTTCTTCTATTTCCAGATCTTTCATCTCTGAAGGCTCCACAATTCGAATCTGATCCACTTCGTACGTCAAGGTTTCATCCAATACTCGAAGCATAAAACTATCTCCTTCTGCCATTTTATCGAGATCTGTGAACAATCGGGCACTTGGCAATCCCCTGTGTCCGGAAAGCACACAATGAGTACCCTCCCCGCCTACCGGAAGAGATGTCCCCTCAATATGGCCAATTGCAATCTGGAGAACGTTTTCATTGATTCCATGATAAATCGGCAACGAACAGGAAATGGACGGAATTTCTATATAACCAAGAATACCCGTACCAGATACATTTAATACCTCTTCGTATTCTGCCCGTTCTTCATCTGTCATAGTATAACGATCATCCTTATGCAAAAGCGCTTCGTTATACTTCTGAGCCATGGACCACATCCGTTCATACGTCTCCGGATCCAGTTTTGCTGTGTATTCTACATAATCCGCAATGGCTTTTGACTGGTGAAAAGAATTCCAATAATCACTGACTGTAGGATACAATAATAAGGAGAACCCTGCCAGAAAAATCAATATTAAAATAATTGTTGAACTTTTGCTTTTCTTCATATCAGACTCTCCCCGCTTATTGTATAGCCAGATACCGGTGAGAAATCATTTCCCACCGGTATCCGCAAAACCAATTATATGCTTGCACTCATACGTTTCTTCGTAACCAGCAGAATTGTTGCGCCTGCAACCAGGATACCACCCAATACATAGAATACGGTTGTACCCATACCACCGGTAGACGGCAGTGTAGCACCAGATTTGTTTTCTATCTGATTTACCTGCTGATACTGGCCATCATTTATAGAAGTTGCACTGCTGGAAGCAAGCGTTCCATCCCCATTGTATGTGGCAGTGATGATGACTTCTACATCTTCTTTCAACAGATTATAACCTGCAGGTGCTTCTGTTTCATGCAGGTAGTAAGTTCCGGAATCCAGACCCTGGAATTTCGCTGCACCATTTGCATCTGTTGTTACTACTTCAGCATTCTCTATGCTGTCTGTCCATTCTACTTTTTTTTGGGTCTCATTATATTTGTAATACTGTTTTGTATCACCAGAAGCCTTGTAAAGAACAAATTTTGCGCCTTCCAGACGATCACCTGTAGTTTTGTCACCCGTATACTTATCAATTACAAGATCAAAGTCGTATATATAAACTTTCTTTTTAGGAGTCGTTCCACGGGAACTGTCATCATTTGGATTATTAGAATATTTCAGATCTACTGTGTTCTCTTCTTTATTTGTTACGAGAGCCTTTTCATTAATAGTTGCTGAATAAGTGATAACAATCTCATTACCTGCGTTTTGTTTCTGATTAATAAAATTATGAAAAGTAATTGTAAAAGACTGCCCATTTTGATTTACTGTAAAATCCGTGTATTCTGTACCACCGATCGTAACTGCTACATCGTCATTAAAAGTCAGACCATCCGATAAGGTATCTTCTACAATATAAGTATAGCTGGTATATCCATCCATTTCCGGTACTGTTGACGTCAATTTGAAATTTACAACACTTCCTACATCCTGTGCGGTACCTTTTCCATCTCCACCGTTAGCAGAGTCTGCATTTACAATCGCTTTATCAATGTCAGGAACTTCTGCTTTTGCCTTTACTGTTACATCTCCAACTACTTCCAAAATATATTTGGTAGCAGCATCGTTCCCATCAATTGTTCCGGTATCCTTCACAAAGTAATATCCATTCTCTGTTACCTTAATTGTATAAGGAGAAGCCTGTTCTGCTGATGAACCAGCCGCTGTTGTAAGATGTTTACCCACAACCTTTGCAAAGTCATCTAACTGTTCACTGTTATTGTTAAATCCAGCCAGAACGTCTGCAACATCTTCTGCTGTCATACAGTTTGCATACGGAGAATCTTTCGGTACCTTCAATTCAGTCAGAACGTCGTCGCCATTCACTCCAGAACCCCATTGAATATTTGTTAATTTACCATCTGAAAGATCACCGGCAAATACCTGATAAGCACTATAGGTGTGTCCTGATTTCTCATTTGTGATCGTAATGGTGTGTTCATTTGCATTTGCAGCAAACACTGTCGTTGCCATTGCAAATACCATGATCATAGCGAATAATAAACTCAGCATTTTCTTCGCTCTCTTCATAATTTCATTTCCTTTCTTTTTTCTATTTTTTATCCTCCTCCTAATGCATTTTAGAAAATTTCCCATTTCCTGCGCTTTACGTATTTATATGTTAAGAGGATACCCGATCCTGTCATCAGGAAGATTCCTCCCACCATATACCACCCAGTTCCCGAACCGCCAGTATGAGGAAGTTCATGGTAGGCAAGATTTTCAATGATTCCATTCCATTCTTTTTCTTCTCCGCCTGGAGAAGTAACAATTACCTGAAGTTCATCATACGCTACCTTTACCTGATACGCATTCGAACTTGGAGAATATCCATCCGGAACTTTTGTTTCCGTAAGCGTATATCGATGTCCGGAAGGTATATTCGCAAAGGTTACGTTTCCATCTTCCTGAGAAACTGCTGTCATATCTTGTATCGTGACACTTGTATGATCGCCACGACATATGCTGCATTGTCTTGTATCATGACTTAATGTAAACTCTGCTCCCTGCAATGGATGCTGACTTGATGCTGCATCCGTTTTCATAAATTTTAATTCTGCAAGATAGCCTTTTACGGACGGAATTGGAAAGTCAACGAACTTTGGATCTGATATTTTTGAAATCCCACCTTTCGTTTCAATGTATCGATATTGCAGCGTTGTGGTTCCATTTGTATGATAAGCGTTCCCTTCCGCAAAATCGTTTGCCTCGTTCTGCAGATGCACCCGATATACCAGTTGATACGTATAAGTTGTCTGACTTCCACTGACTGTTTTTGTATAACCGGAATTTTTCAAATCCCAGTGTATTGTTTTTTCAGAATTATCATAACTCGCTGTGTTCTCACCGTTTTCCGTATATGTGCCCTGAAGATTTCCAGAAACCAGTTCCGGAGTTTTGTTATAAAAAGAAATAAACTCTATTGTTTCCGCAGGAACCGGATCATTCGTGACCCAATCTGCCTGAAAACCAGCTTCTACTTTCTGTTTTATTTCTTCAAAAATCTGGTTATATGCGTTTTCAAGTCCGGATTTATCCGTACTATCATAGTAATATCCGGAACCAATACTATTTTTCAGCCAGTTCTTATATGCTTCCGTACTGCTTGCGTTTCCGATTTCATAAATAGTACTGGTACGATCCACAACCGAAAATCCATTTTCATTTTCACTTTGTGTCACATACTTCTGAATCGTCTGACCAGCCACATCTACACCAATAGAAAATATATCAATCCCGGAATTTTTGATTTCCGCTGCTTTTTTCCTTGCCCGGATTGCTGCTTTATCACTGTAACTGGTTCCATACAGACATTTTTTCTTTAAGACACTGTCATAAAATCTCTCTCCTGTGGAGTCATAAGGGTCGTATCCGCTATACCCACTGCTAATATAAGTTGTAGGGAATCCATCGCTAAGGAATATCATGAATTTGTTTTTGTTAGAACAATCATTCAACATATCTGCTGCCATAGCCAACCCCGCTTCAATGTTGGTAAAGCGTGAATGATCTTCATTATACCCACTGGCATTGATAATCTTTCCTGTCTCTGTCCGCATCGTATTCTTTAATGCATTGGCCTGTGCTGTATCAGAACAGGACTGCAATTCAAAAATTTTATGTGCATCTGTGTTAAAGGCTACGTATCCAATTTTGCTGATATCCAGACTGTTATTTGCTGCAAACCGATCCAGAAATCCTTCTGCGGATTCCATCGCTGCTGCATATCGTGTCACACCGCTGAAATTACTATTCATGGTATTGGAAATATCCATTACAATCACAACTGCCATATCCGGTTCTTCACAGATCTCACTCAGATTAATATCCGTTTGTACCTGAAGCGTAATGTCAAAAACATTTTCAAGTTCTGTTCCTTTAATCGTCTTGCTTACGACGACGGATCCATCTTCCGATTGATTCGTACCTCCTGCATCCACTACTTGCTGATCGGATGTAACTGCTTCCTGTGCATCTGCACTTCCTGCGCTTTCTGCAGACATCAATACGGGGGATACACGCATCTCCGTTCCCTCTATTTCTTCCGTATCTGCTTTACTGACTGTATCTGTGAAATCACTGTATGCCTCAAACCATCCACTGTCTCTGAGGGCAATCCAGTTTGTTCCCTCTTCCGGTTCTGCTATGCTCTCCAGCGTGCCTTTCCCCGACTCCTCCAACTCTTCCAGATCCTTACTCTCTTTCACAATTTTTACAGATTTTGTTGTAATGGTCAGTTTCTCTTCTTTTTTATGAACTTCACAGATATCATTCCAGTTGTTGTACTCCATTGCAGCACAAATCTGCAGAGCAAGTATCTCTTCCTGTTCCATATCCTTTACTTTAACGGATACTTGTTCTGTAAATTCTCCCGGAATAATACTTGTTCCTTCTTTATCGGATTCCAGTAATTTATAACCAGTCAGAATCTGGCATGCTTTTTTCTCCTCATTGATTACTCGTTCCTCTGTTGTAACTGTCGGTTCATACCCTTCACTGTCATCCAGCCATTTCATATCTTCCAGCAGAAAATCAGCCTGCTGAGTTGAGCCAGGAAGAACAAATTCCAGCTTTACTCGTCCCTGGTCATAGGGAGTATCTGTATAAGATTTTGTTTTTACGCAGAAGCTATACTTTACCGTATCCTGATTCTGTGCCGTTGCAGCAGAATCAGAAATCTCTCCCTGCTCTGAAACAACCTGAATCTCTGCTGCTGCCAGTTCACTTACCAGTGCGTCATCCTCAGATAAGATTCGATTTTCTTTTTCATCCTCACCGGCTGGAACTTCATCTACTTCATTTTGTTTCTCTTTCTTATAACATGCATCACTGTGTGTATGTTCCGTCTGTCCGCAAATCAGTTCCCTTTCCCCGATTTTTTGCTCTGTTGTACGGAAGCAATCTTCGTTATGCTGATGTTTCTGTATCTCTGTTTTCCCACATATAAGAAAACCGGCTTCGTCATAACATTCTTGTACATGTGTATGAGCAATGATTTCCGGCTTTTGTTCCTCTACTTCGGGCAATGTACAGATTAAATTACCATCCGGATCGTAACAATTATCATCATGTATATGTATCACAGAATCTGCATACCCGCATATCAGATTCTTCTCTTCCTCATAACATGTCTCTGTATGTTGATGTATATTCAACGATTCCTCCGTACACACCAACTCTCTGATCGTCTGTACAGGAGCCGGTCCATAACATTCCTCTGAATGCAGATGTTCTTCCATTCCACATGTGGCATGTTCCAAAGTAATTGCCGGTAAAATCAATGCGTAAGTTGTACAGAATACTACCAGACAGGCCAGTATGCTCACAACCTTCATCCAGATGCGGTGACGCTTCTTCCGGTCAAGACAGCTGTCAGCTTCTGCCAACAGTTTTTTCCCCATCCCGGACACCTCCTTTCTACTCGACAGCTCCCAGTCGTTTTAAAGGCCAAATACGAAATATAATTTTTCCAACAATCTGCTCCCGGGCAACACATCCTACAGCAGTATTTCTGGAATCCACTGAAGTAGAACGACGATCGCCCATAACAAAAATTTTTCCATCCGGTACCTGATAGGGTAATTCGATGTTGCAATCACCCAATGCTTTCTCGACCAAATAAGGTTCCTCCAGTTCTTTATCATTCACATAAACGGTGCCGTCTTCATCAATATCAATCCAGTCACCTGCACTGCAGATCATTCTTTTAACCAGGATTTTATTATTGTAATAGAAGGCTACGATATCACCTACTTTAAGATCTGAAGATTTCACAGTATAAAGAATCTCTCCATCCTTCAATGTAGGAGTCATGGAATTGCCATAAATCTGCAGAACCGGAAGCCACAGAGTTGCTGCAAGGATTGCCGCCGCAGCAACTGTAACCAATATATATACTGTACTTCGAAGAACCCTATGATAACGGCGGCGATATTTTACTCGATTCAGCTCTGCTTCTACCTGTTCGGATGACGGCATATCCAACCAATCTGCACAGGCTTTCTTTTTCATTTTAATTGTTCCTCCGTAAGGTTGCGCATATTTTCCAGATATTGAGCCGCTGCCTGTTCTGCTGCTTCAAAAATTCCATTTAATTGCAATGCTGCCTCTGCAATAGAACCTGCTTCCTGAATTCGTATTTCTTTATTGTCCAGTGCTTCCTGTAGTACTTTTCGTTCCTTTCGTAGCTTTTCATTTTCCTTAATTTCTTTAAGAAGCAGTTGTAATAGATCGATACGACTTAATTTTCTTAATTCTCTCTCTGTCATAATTGCACTCTCTTCAAAAACAAATTACTAATTATTTCTTAAATCTATTTTACAAAGTCCCCCATTACCCAAAGCATTACATTATTATTTTTTATTAAAAAAGTACCGATCCGGATTTTATCTATCCTTCTCGGTACTTTTTACTTTTCTTTCCGATTCTATTATGTGATTATACTCTTTGTTCCACTGCATTTTGTCCTACTTGAGGCTAATCTTCGAATTATTTTTTTCCACATCAGCTACAGAAGAAACATAATACTCCAGATACTGGGACCATGTTTTATGTTCACGACTATAATATCTTGCGATTCTTTCAAAAATCATCTGACAGTTTTCTTTACTGGTTCCTACCAGAAGAATCAAAAACTGGCTTGGACTGTATTGGGTAAAAGAATCCCCTCGACGCAGAGAATGCATAATGGTATCATACAATTCCTCAGATAATGCAGACAACCGTTTTTTATTTTCCAGCGGATGTCCTTTCCCATCTGTGATACTTACCAGCATAAGATAAACAGACTGACCATTTCTTTCGATAATACGGCTTACAAGACGGTAACTGTCACGGAAACTTGGAAGACTGCAGTAAAATGCACCGTCTCTTTCTTCCTCTTCCTTCAAACCGCTTTTAATCTCTGTAATGACCTGTGGTTTATAGCTGATCTTCTCACTCATATCTTTAAACTGTTCCATCATCCGCTCAGAGGGACTGATGCCCAATTCTTCAAAATAGAGCTTTGCCGTATCTTCATACACTTCAATTGCTTCTTTATAACGATTCATAGCCATCAGGATATCAATCTTGACTGCCTGCCATTCGTCAAAAGGATACATCTCCACTGCAGCATTGCACAATTCCAATACTCTTTCGTATTCTCTTTGCTGTTTCTTATACTCACAAAGTTCCTGCAATGCCTCCATATATTTCCTTTTATATTGAACACTTGCAATCAATACCCAATCTTCCCCGGAAAGTCCCGGAAGAAATTCTCCTTTATACAGGCTACAGGCTTCTTCCAGAAGTTCCATCCGTTTTTCCTGTTCCCGCTCCTGATTCGCCTGTTCCATAATTTTATCAAATTCCAGTGCATCTACCCAGACTTCCATAGGACTGTTCCAATGATAGATTCCATGTTTGATCAGAATGTAATCATACTCAGGAAATCCCGCATCACCAAGTATTTTCTTCAGTCTGTGAGAAGTAACACGAAGATTATTTGACATATCTGCCAGATCTTCTCTTCCATATAAAGCATCCAGCAAATCTGTTCTTGCAATTCCTGTTTCTTTTGTATATAGAAGAATCTGAAGTAATTTCATAGCCTTTGTTGCTGTGTTTTTTCGAAAAGCAATGGGGGTTTCATCGTAGCTCAGGGAAAGGCCTCCCAACATATGAACTTTCAGAACCGGTTTCTTATCACTCATCTATTACTCTCCTTCAATACAGGCTTGTAAACACTGACTCTGTTTTATACTGATTGTATCTTTTGATTCTTTCTTTGTCAATGACGTGTTTACATGCCTGCATCTTTTCTGTTATAATGACCCATGAAGAACAACAGCACATGAAAGAATGGAGGTTATGTTTTATGGCAGTATACCAGACAAAGGGTGTCTGTTCCCGTTCAATCGAAATTGAACTGGAGGGCAGCAAAATCAAATCTGTAAAATTCAATGGAGGATGCAACGGAAATACCAAAGGAATCTCCAGCCTTGTAAAAGGAATGGAGGTTGATGAAGTCATTGCGCGTTTGAAAGGTACCGACTGTGGCGGACGCGGTACTTCCTGCCCGGATCAGCTTGCAAAAGCTCTGGAAGCTATGAAGGCGCAGAACGCATAACCCTTAAGTAGAAAAGCAGACTGTTTTTATGTTTGAAACATAATCAGCCTGCTTTTTCTTTTTGTGTTTCGTTTTTTATACTTCTATCGCTTTCCATCTGGATGGAATTCCCGGACAACTGTTTTTCTTCATAACTGCCCGCATTTCCACAAAGCAGCCACACACCCGACACATGCCATTCATCAGATGATCACATGTTCTGCATATATCCAAACGTTCCTGATATTTGTCATCTTCCACTTTCAAATCTGTATCAATCCTTGCAATATATTGACGCAAATCCTCAAAATATTCACTTTCATCCATATCCTGAAGAAGACATTTCCTGCAGATTCTTCCTGCAGATTTACTCATACTTTCCATTTTTCTGTTACCTGCCTGTACTATCGATCCCACTTATCGCACAGGGAATTTATCTGATCTGCAAATCTTGCCAGATCTTTGTTTGTCCCACCTTCATTATGGCGGATGACGGTCATCAGTCTCTGTCCGGCTGCAATCAGTCTTGCATAAACACCGGATGCTTTCCGGGCTTTCGCTTTCTCTCTTACCCGGTGAATGGCAACTCCCTGTGTCTCTTTCTCTATTACATTCGCTGCCAGATCAAAGATTGTGCCGCTAAATGGTGTCAGCACTTCATAACCCAGTTCCTGCCTCAAACGTTCTGCGAATACTTCACATACCTGATCCTCTCCATGTGTAACAAATACATGAGCCGGCTTTTCTTTAAAAGAGGAGGCCCAGCGCATAAGACCTTCATTGTCTGCATGGCCGCTGATTCCGGACATTCGCACAATTTCCGCATATACTTTAATATCCTCACCAAACAAACGGACTTCCGGTGCCCCTTCCAGAAGTGCCCGACCAAGCGTACCAACTGCCTGATATCCCACAAATACAATGGTTGATTCCGGTCTCCACAGATTATGCTTCAGATGATGTTTGATACGGCCTGCATCACACATACCGCTGGCAGAGAGAATGACTTTGTAATGATCATCCATATTGATGGCTCTTGATTCATCACTGGTAATCGAAAGCTTCAGCCCCGGAAAAGCAATGGGATTGATTCCCTGATCCAGAAGTTCCATTGCTTCCTCATCATAACATTCCACATAATGATCTTTAAAGATATTGGTCGCCTGCACAGCCAGCGGACTGTCTACATACACTTCAAAATCCGGATATTCCGGCAACAGATTGTCTGCTTTGATCTTCCGGAGGAAATAAAGCATCTCCTGTGTTCTTCCTACTGCAAAAGAAGGAACGACCACATTTCCGTTTCTTCGGAAGGTCCGTCTGAGAATCTCTACCAGTTCCTGTACATAATCCGGTCTTTCTCCATGACTTCTGTCTCCATAGGTGGATTCCATAACTACATAATCTGCAGTATCTATATATTCCGGATCTTTGATCAACGGTTGCTCCAGGTTTCCGATATCCCCGGAGAATACAACCTTTTTCTCTACCCCATCCTCTGTAACCCACAGTTCAATACTTGATGATCCCAGCAAATGACCTGCATCTACAAAACGTACTCGAATCCCTTCTGCAAGTTCTATGACTTTATTATAATCACATTCCACGAACAGCCGGATTACGCCCAATGCATCTTCCATGGTATATGCAGGGACAAATTCCGGCTGGCCGTTTCTCTTTCCCTTCCGGTTCCTCCATTCTGCCTCAAACATCTGAATATGTGCGCTATCACGGAGCATAATATCGCACAAATCACAGGTAGCTGCTGTAGCATAGATCGGTCCCCGGAATCCCTTTGCATAAGCCAGCGGAAAATTTCCGGAATGATCAATGTGAGCATGGGTCAGCAGAGCAAAATCCACATCGGATAAAGCCACCGGTATCTCCTGATTCTCATACTGATCCGGTCCCTGTTCCATACCACAATCTACCAGAAACTTCTTTCCTGCCGCTTCCAGAAAATAACAACTTCCAGTCACCTCATGGGTAGCGCCGATAAACGTCAGCTTCATAAAAAGACCCCCTTTGCAGTATAATATAACTTATTGTTATTATATCGCAAATAAGGGGTCTTTGACAGGACTTTTCAGATTATTTTAAAAAAATTAATAAATCATATGGCAGAATGCAAAAAAGTGCGGCAAAGGAATTATGGAATCCAGATACCATCCGTAACGGGATTCTGAGATTCTGTTGTACTGCCCTGGAGATAAAGCAAGCATTGTCACTACTGATTTCTTAAGTTTTTTCATTCTCTTTTTCATAGCATTCCCCTTACAAAATCAGTACATAATATTTTTAACGATATCCTCCATTTCCTGTTCTGAAACTTTCCCCCAGATACGATAATAAGAGTTCTTATAATCCCACTGCGCCAGATAAGCAGGTTCTATATCACTTTCCTCCTGGATTTTCCAGAGTTCTGCTGCAATATCTGCCAGTTCCCCAGAGATCATTCCAAGATTTTCACCTTTATCATTCCTGTAAATACCTCTATTATCTTTATAATTTGCATGTACGACACTATATAAATATTTCCCTTGATACTCATATTTCATATAAACCGTCTGGGCGTCTTCATCTAATGTATAAGATACAAGACCCATTCCATCCGGCAGATATAGAAATATAGGAAGTTTTGCCTGAAGAATGTTCTCCAGTTCATATCTCACTTCTTCCTCCGTGGTATCACTGATTAGAACTTCTTCATTCCCTTCTGCCGTAATTTTGGTCTTATCCCCAGTTGCCCCTGTGATTTTCTCCATCAGATAACTTCTGTCGGCTTTGGTACTCATACTGACACCGAAAATTCCAATACAGGTAATAGCAGCAGCTGCAGCCCATCCAAGATACTTTCTTTTCCCTGGATGCGGCGCACTCGGACGGGAGTTCTCTTCTTTTTTGTTTCTTTTTTTCTGTTTTTGTGTTTCTTCCCGAAGCAAGCCCTTTTCACGGGTTTCTCCCAGAATTTTCTGAAACAGTTCTTCCGGTGGTTCCAAATATTTCAACTCATGATTCTTTTCCAGACGTTCCACCAACCGGGATGCATCTTCCTGAAAACGCTGCAGAGCCCATGATGGAATCTCTATATCTTCTGCAGAAATGTTTCCGCAGGAACTGCAATCCGATTTACAGTCCTGATCTTGTCTGTCATTTTCTAATTTTTTACTCATGAAACTCCTATCTTTCCTTGACTTTTCACAGCAAGTGTATCATATTATCATATAGTGAACATTGATTTTACATCGAAACACTGACTGAACAGGAGGTTCCAATGAAACATATTATACTTACCGGCGGAGGTACTGCCGGACACGTTACCCCAAATATTGCCATGATTCCACGTCTTCAGGAACTTGGTTATACCATTTCCTACATCGGTTCCTATGAAGGAATCGAAAAAAAACTGATTGAAGAAATGGGAATTCCTTACTACGGAATATCTTCCGGAAAACTGAGACGCTATTTCGATTTGAAAAACTTTACAGATCCTTTCCGGGTACTCAAAGGCTTCGGAGAAGCCAGAAAGCTTATGAAGCAGTTAAAACCCGATGTAGTCTTCTCAAAAGGCGGTTTTGTTACGGTACCGGTTGTTATTGCTGCAAGCCGCAGCAAAGTACCTACTTTCATCCATGAATCCGATATGACACCGGGTCTTGCAAATAAAATTTCCATTCCATTTGCTACGAAAGTGTGCTGTAACTTCCCGGAAACAGTCTCTGAGCTGCCTGCTGATAAAGCAGTGCTCACAGGTACTCCGATCCGTCAGGAACTGTTAAGCGGTGATCCGCAGAAAGCACTTGCATTTACCGGTCTCTCCAATGACAAGCCTGTCATCATGGTCATCGGCGGAAGTCTTGGGGCTGTTGCTGTAAATAATGCTGTTCGCGCAGTTCTTCCTGAACTTCTGAAAGACTTCCAGGTCATTCATCTGTGCGGCAAAGGCAAACTGGATGAATCACTGAAAGACACAAAAGGCTATGTACAATATGAATATATCAAAAAAGAACTGGCTGATTTATTTGCTCTGGCTGATGTTGTAATATCACGGGCCGGCGCCAATGCCATCTGTGAAATCAGTGCGCTGAAGAAACCAAATCTTCTGATTCCTCTGTCTGCTCGTGCCAGCAGAGGTGACCAGATTCTCAACGCCCGCTCCTTCCAGCGTCTGGGTTACAGTGTCGTTCTGGAAGAAGAAGAGATTACCAATGAAAAAATGCTGAACGCTATTCATGAACTTTATGAAAACCGCAGTCAGTATACAGATGCCATGGCGAAAAGCAAACAGACCGATTCCATTGAACAGATCGTACAGCTTTTCGAGCAGGCTGTGAGCCAAAGCAAATCTTAACTCAGAGAGTCCTCCCGGAATCTGTCCTTTTACAGGTCAGATCCGGATCAGGTCTCTTCTTTATAAATCTCTGTACTCGTCTCCATAATTCTGATCGATCCACTTCTTCATTCGGTGTTTCTTCACTCTCAGACTTTCTATGGTAATGCCAAGTTCCTGTGCAATTTCTGCATTGCTCTTCTCCTCAAATACCATAAGACTCATAATGTCATACCATTCTGGATTTTTCTCATACAGAGCATCCATAAAACTCTTTGTAAATTCTCTGCGGATCATACGATTCAATGTATCGTCTGAATGATACCCCTGACTTTCTCCTGTTTCGGCCAGAACTCCAGCCAGGTTTTCCTCATCTTCTTCCTGTCCATCTAACAGCATAAACTCATGCTGCTGGTAATTCTTTTTTCTGAAATCCAGTGCTTTTCTTCTTGCTACTGTCGCCAGCCACTGAGAATACTGTTCCGGACGCACTTCATCAAATTTCACTGCAAGTTTCGTGAATACTTCCTGACAAATATCCTGAGAATAATCAAAATCATGAAGCACTTCATACGCAGCCTTCATTACCAATCGATAATATTGTGAATATAATTCACGTAATTTTTCCTCTGTCATTTTTACCTTTATCGAAGTTTAACACAAGGAAAATTTCTCAAGGATTTCCTGTTTATCTTCTTCCTTTAATTTGCCAGGTGTCCAGGTTACGCCCACATTATCTTCTTTTCGTCTCGGAATTAAGTGCATATGGAAATGAAAAACTGTCTGTCCTGCTGCCTCTCCATTATTCTGTACTATATTATATCCGTCACACTGCAGAACTTCTGTCATCTTTGTAATGATTTTCTTTGCAAGAATCATTGCTTTTCCAGCCAACTCATCCGGCATCTCATACAGATTTGCATAATGGGCTTTCGGAATGATCAATGCATGTCCCTTGCTGGCCGGTCCCAGATCCAGAATCACACGAAATTCCTCGTCTTCATAAATTGTTGCAGCCGGAATCTCTCCTCCTGCTATTTTACAGAAAATACATTCTTTCATATAAATCTCTCCTTTCTCCTGCTCTTTTCATTGTTGTCGAAGTAAAAACTTTTTTGTAATACAAAACCATTTGATATTTCTATACATAGGTGCTACACTATCAAAGAAAAAAAGGAGGTAACACCAAAATGACAAAACCAGATACACAAGATTATAAAACACTTTATCAGGAACAGAAAATCCAACACCAGTTTATGCTTTCTAAAATCTCTCACGAAATCCGCAACCCTGTCACATTAGTCAACAGTTTTCTGCAGATTCTGGAAGATCATCATCCGGAACTGACCGAAGACAGCTGTTGGATGAAAGTCATGGATAATATGGATTTTCTGAAAAAACTCCTCAATGAATTCTCAAATTTCAATAACTCGGAAAAAATCACCTTACAACCGGTAAATTTATATCGTCTTTTTTCTTCCATCACAGATTCCACTATGCCGAAACTTTCCGAAAAGGGCATTTCCATCGTCCTGGAAAAACGTTCTCCGATTCCCCTGATTCCTGTTGATGAGACAAAGATCCGTCAGCTTCTGCTGAATCTGATTCGAAATGCTGCAGAATCAATCGAAGAAAAAGGTGCCATCACCTGTGCCATTGAATCAGACGGAAAAACTATCACCCTTTCTGTTACAGATACCGGATGCGGAATTCTGCCGGAACAGCAGGACCAGATCTTTGAACCCTTTACAACCTTCAAACAGGAAGGAACCGGTCTCGGTCTTCCTATATGCAAACGAATTGCCGAAGCGCACAACGGAACCCTTTCTTTCACCTCAGTGCCCGGAAAAGGAACAACTTTTTGTCTGGTTCTGCCCGTTTCCTGATCTTTTTGGATAACGGGAACCTTTTCCCCGACCCCAGTAAAGCAGAATTCCCAGAAAGAATCCGCATACCAGACCCCCTACATGGGCGGCATTGTCCACCCCTGCACTGGTATAACCATGATACAAACTAAGAAAAGCTAAAAAAATCAGCTGTCTGGCAGTAAAATTTTCCAGTTTACCTCTCTTTCTGAGTACAATATAGATCAATGCACCGATTACGGCAAAGACCGCTCCGGAAGCTCCTGCTGAAATCACCGGTACTCCTTTTTTTATATCTATATAACAGGAAATACAGCTGGCGCCCAATCCTCCCAAAAGATAAATGAGCAGATATCGAATCTTGCCTGCCGCCCGCTCCAGTGCATCTCCCATAAATAAAAGAACCAGCATATTGTTTCCCAGATGGGAGAGTCCAAAGTGCAAAAACATACAGGTAAACAGCCGATAATAGTCCTTTCCCACCTCCATAAAGGGCGTATATACTGCTCCCCAAGATACCAGATGCCCGCCGTCCAGAGAAGAACCGGTCAGTTCTGTCAACAAAAATGCCACAAGATTAATGAAAATCATCATCGTATTCATTGGCACTGTTCTTCTGTTTCTCAAAAATCGTACGATATCCGAGTCATTTCTTTGATTATCTATCATTATAGTTCTTTTCCTTCCAATACGCAACGCATTTTTATGGCATCCCATTTATATATGTGCATTTTTCTTTAGTTCTTCCGCAAGTTCCCGCCCCTTAAAAATAGCAAGCCCACACAAAAGCAGAACACCTGCTGCCACGCAGATCACCGAAGGAATCCTGCATTTTACCAGACTGCCCGCCAGCAAAAAAGCAGGAACCAGGCTGCCCAGAAAAGCCAGAATCAGATAGACCATATAGTGCCTGACAGGTACTTTCAGAATCCGGATCAGTGTTCCAAGCACCACCAGTGTGACTATCCATACACCGGGAATTCCATAGTCCAAAGACCATCCATACCATCCGGTTGCCCTGTCCCAAAACAAAAATACACACCACAAAATCACCATCTGCCACATGGTATTTTTCAACAGGTTTCTTCTTTTTCCAACACCTACAATCGTGATGATCCAGAGGCAGAGCACGCCTGCCATCACATATCCTGCCCAGAATACGGAAAATCCGCCTATCCAGTTGATTGCTGCAGCACCTACACATATTGCGACACATACAAAAGTAAAGATTTTCATAACCAACATAAATCTCGACGTATTGTACTTTAAATCCGGAAACATCCGATCCTCCGGATTCATTTCTCCTTCCAGGGGACCCTGACAAAGGGGACATCGTCTCTGCGGATTACGAATCATAATTCCGCAACGCTTACATTTCTGCATTCTTTTCTCCTCCTTCTATTCCCCGGGCAATAATCTCCACATGGATTCCTTTTTCTGTCAGAATCCGGAAAAAATTTCGCTCAATCTTGGTATTTGCATAGGCAGAAGTAATATTCACGGTCAGTTTATCCTGCCAGGAACACATACAGATTTCAATCTTAGGTGTCGTCGTGTAGAAATCAAACCAGTCAATATATGCTTTGCATTCTTCCGGCATAGAAATTCTTCCTATATTAGAAAAGATTGCTGTATCCGCACTTGTGCTCAATGCCGCACCAATTTGCATTCCCCATAGTTTTAAACCCAGAGGCAATATTCGCATAAAAGGATTTTTCTCCATACGCATGAGGGTATTCATACGGGCTGCAATCCGTTCTCTGGTCAGCTCTTTTTTAAAGAAATCTGCTGTAAATGCAATTACCTCTTCCAGACTCTCTTTCCCGGAGGAAAAATCATATCCAATATCAATCCACCCAAAGAAATTTCTCACAGATTCCGAGGGAAAATAGCTTCTCAGATTAACCGGAATCATAAGGGATACAGGACGTTTCTTCTGCCTCGGGCTCATGTCCTTTGCGATAGCACACAAAAAGACAGCCGTCAGATAGACCGTTATGGTCGTCCCATAGCTTCTTGCTGTTTTCAACAATTCCTCTGTAGATATAATTCCTTCCGTCAGACGAATTCCTCCATATTCCAGTCTGTGATATTTCATCTGATGTGCCTTATATTTCGGAATATCATTTGCCCGTGCCTCTTCAGAATAATATTTGCTGAAACTGTCCTCTGCCTTTTCCTCTTCGGTTGCATCCGCCAGAACCTGAGAAACCGGTCCTTTTACTTTCTCCGGATGTACCTCCATCAAATAAAAATACACCAGGCTTCTCACAAACTGCAGTGCTCCTGTTCCATCTGTAAGCGCATGGTACGTCTCAAAATTAATCCGCTTTTTATAATAGGTTACTTCAAAGAGAAGATTTTTCTGATCCCGCACATACAGCTGACTGCATGGAGGTTTATACTCTTCTCTCACTACAGGCCGAAGTTCTGTCTCTTCCAGATAGTTCCAGAACAGTCCCCGGCGCAGCACACACAGAAATAAGGTATATTCTTCCATACACCGATCAAGCGCTTTCTGCAGCTTCTCCGGCCAAATCTCTTCTGTCATCTGACAGGAAAGACGAAATACCCGCTCATCTTTTTTTCCGCTGGTAGCCGGAAAAATCTTTGCGGTATTTTCCAGCGTGCGCCATTTGCTTCTGTTCCAACCACTCATCTTACATCCCTGCTTTCAAAAATTCATTAATATAATCATAAGTTTCTCTCACAGGAGGATAAACCGGTTCCAACAGAAAAAACCCATGAATCGCATCTTTGATTCTGTGATGTATGACCTCTACCCCTGCTTCCTGCATGTTGCGGGCATAAGCCTCTCCTTCATCGCGAAGAGGATCAAACTCTCCTGTAATCACCAATGCCCTTGGAAGATTCGAAAAATCTGCGGCAAGAAGCGGTGCAAAATAAGGATTCCTCCTGTCTTCTTCACAACTTGCATACAATTCAAGATAATCTTCCATATTCTGTCGGGTAAGCAGATAGTCCGTTCCATTCTCATGCACAGAACGAAACGGACAGGACGGACTGTAATCATTATTTGTGCAGGGATAGATCAGAATCTGATTTCTCGGCGTAAAGTCTCCTCTGTCTCTGGCCATCTGACAGAGAACGGCTGCTATGTTCCCTCCTGCACTGTCTCCCATCAATGTAATACGCTCCGACCCCACATTCAACAGTGTCTGATCACGAAACACAGCCTTGGCCACTGCATAGCAATCCTCAATCTGGGTTGGAAAGCGATGCTCCGGTGCCAGTGGATAATCAATAGAAACCACCACATGCTCTGTATGCTTTGCAAGATTCCAGCATACCCGGTTATAGGACTCCACACTTTCTGTCACAAATCCTCCACCATGAATATAAAGAATCACCGGGTAGGTATTATCCACCATACTTCCTGTATCTGTACTCTGCACTTTTTTCTGATAGGCCTCAATATCCACCGTATCATAAGACGCTTCATTTGGAAAATAAATACGAACCGGCACTTCTCTTCCTTCGTTATAAATTTTGGCATCCAGAGTTCTGTAAAAAGGCTTAAAAGGATCCAGAATCTTCATATTCATAATTCTTCTCGATTTCTGCAGATCCAGTTTCGTGTCCGGATCGGACAGGGCTTTCAGTACTTTATGCATGGTTTTATTCATTTATTTTTCTCCTTCTATATGGAATTATTATACCTTATTTTCACAATTTTGTATACAAAAATACGGCAGCCCGAAAACAGGCTGCCGTAAGACTTTTTTTATTTTACTGCTCCATTTACCACACCATTTAAAATCTGTTTCTGACAGAACAGATAGAAAATCAAAATCGGTAAAAGAGCCAACAGGTAAGATGCAAAAGCAAGGTTATAATTTGTTCCGAACTGTGTCTGGAAGGTAAGCTGTGCCAGAGGCAGTGTATTCATACCGCTTCCCGACATAATAACAAGTGGTGTCATAACGTCATTCCAGGTACCAAGCGCAGTAAGTACAGCAACTGTTGCATGCATAGGGGACATAATCGGGAAAATGATTTTCCAGTAAGTCGTCCAGGTACTTGCACCATCTACCCATGCCGCTTCTTCCAGTGCTACCGGAATGTTTTTCAGATATCCGGCATACAGAAGAAGATTCATAGGCATATAAAAAACTACGTAAAGAATAATAACACCCACTACGTTTGCAATTCCCATCTGCGCTGTCTGTTTTACCAGAGGCATCATAAGAATCGCAAATGGTACGAACATACCACTTACTACATACAAATATGCAAAATTATAAAATTTACTTTTTCCTTTATTTCTTCCGATGGCATAGCCCAGAAGAGAATGAATCAGAATGGAAAGAACTACGGTTACTACGGTAATCAGAATACTGTTCAGCAAAGAATGCCAGAAATCCGTCACACGCATAGCTTCTGAAAAGTTTGCCAGACTCCAGCTCTTCGGCAGAGACAGAATTCCGGTAATGCTGTTTGTCATTTCAGAAGGCTGTTTAAAAGCAATGACAACTGCCATATAGAGAGGAAAAATAACAGTAATCAGTCCAAGGATCAATAAGATTGTAACCGGCCAGTTGAATTTTTCTTTTACTTTGATTTTCATTATAACTGCTCCTCCTTTTTCCCTAAGAAGTTCATCTGCAATACGGAAATCACCACGATCACAACAAAGAAAATAACTGCATTGGCACTCTGGAAACCAAACTGGCCGCCTGCCATACCATTGTTATAAATCAGGTAAGAAATTGATTCTGTACTCTGTGCAGGACCACCTTTCGTCAATGCCATGATCTGATCAAATACCATCAGAAAGTTTTTCATACATAAAACCATATTAATGGTGAAGAACGGAAGAATCAGCGGGAATGTAAGATTTTTAAATCTTGCAAAACCGGTGGCACCGTCAATTGCACCTGCTTCATATACATCTTCCGGAACTGTCTGAAGACCGGAAATATAGATAATCGTATTCATAGCGATTGACTGCCATGCACAGACTGCTACAATGGCAACCCATGCCCATTTCTCGTCTGCCAGAATACTGGTGCCTGCTCCACCCATCATCCTGGAAAGTGCAGGAAGAATATAGGTAAAGAAATAATTAAAAATATAACCGACAACCAATGCTCCCAAAATATTCGGAACAAAGTAAAAGCCTCTCAAAGCACTTTTAAATTTAATCTTTGCATTCAATGCCAGTGCCATGATCAGGCTGATCAGATTGACTGCCACTGTAGAAACAACTGCCAGTTTAAAGGTAAACAGGTAGGATTTTCCCACACGTGCATCCTGAAATAAATCGATATAATTCCGAAATCCCACCCAGTCATATGTACCATAGCCTTTGAAATTCGTGAAGCTGTAAATCACACCCTTGATCAGCGGCAATGTATTAAAACAGAAGAACAGCGCAAGAATCGGCACTGTAATTAACATAAATGTCCGCTCTCTGTTATTCATTTTTTTCATTTTCTCTCTCCTTACCCTGCTTAGTTATTTCCATGTTCTTTCTGGTACTCTTCTGCCATGCGGATAATATCACGGTTATACCGGAGCCAGTCTTTATCAAATTTCTTCAGGAATGCATCTTTATCCTGATTAATGAGAAATGTCTGAATCTGTGCATCGACAGCCATCTCCGAAGGATAATAATGATCCTGGTAATCCTTCATTTTGCCTTCTTCAATATAAGTCTTCATACCGTCCAACATAGGAGACAGTTCAAATACATCGTCTTTACATGGAACTGCATTCTGCGCATCCAGATACAGCTGAATATTTTCATTTTCCAGGAGAAAATCCAGTACTTCATACGCTGCTTCTTTATTTTCACATGCTTCCGTTACACAAAACTGCAAGTCTACACCGGAATTCAGGTAATTCTGCTCGGTATCGTTGCTCCCCGGCATCACAAAAGAATCAATATTCAGATCCGGATTTACAGATTTGATCTGTGGAATCGCATAACTTCCGATGGTATACATAGCAGATTCTCCGTTTGCAAACGCTGTACATGCATCATTATATCCATATGCAAAAGGGCCTTCTTCTGCATAAGCAAGAAGCTGCAGCATTTTGTCTGCAATTTCTCCATACTCCTGACTAAATGTTGTCTTGCCCTGATTTACCTGTTTACATACATCTGCCGGTGCCAAATCTACTGCCAATGCATTCCATGGCGCCAGACAAGTCCAGGTATCTTTAAATCCAAAATACAAAGGCTGAATCCCCTCTGCCTGAATCGCTTCACATAAGGCTGTAAATTCATCCCAGGTTTCCGGAATTTCCCATCCATGTTCTTCAAACAGATCACGATTATAAAGCACACCGGCCGCATTTGCCACATAAGGCACACCATAAGTTCCCTCTTCCGGTACAAATTCCAACCCCTCAAGAATGTCTAAATATGCCGGTTTAATTGTGGAAATCCCTTCATAATCAGATACATCTGCCAGAATATCCGAATCAATAAAATAAGAATAATTAATATCTCCACCGATTCCGATGATATCCGGATAATCTTCCCGGATAAATCTTGTTTTTAAAATTGTCATTGCATCATTTGGAGAAGAAATCGTAAGATGTACATCCTCATGTGTCTCATTAAATTTTTTCTCCAGTTCCTCGAATATCGCAACTGCTTCCTGTTTGTACTGCACCAGTTCAATTTCTGTCACACCCTCTTTGTTTTTGTCTGCTGTACATCCCTGAAGCATCAGGGCAGATACTGTGGCTCCCGCCAGACATAATCCGACCCCATATTTTTTCTTTTTCATACCTGCTTCCCGCTCCTTCCTTATGATTTTCTCTTGTCTTCGTAAATTATTCTAACATAGCAAAATGCGTTCATGAATATCTGTGTTTTTCCATTTTTATACCTTTATGCTATTTTTTTTAAAATATAATATATTATGTTGTATTTTGCTATATTTATTGCTTTTTCTGAATGATACATATAAAATAAATAAAAAGATTGTAAGTATGGAGGTTTTATGGACAATATTTTATTCTCTGTTTTTCCAAATGAAAATTTCATTGACCTGGGGCTTTATCAGTTCGGTTGGGAAAACTGCGCCCCCGGCCATTCCTATGGCCCTGCCGTGAGAAACCACTTTCTTTTTCACTATGTCATCTCCGGTACCGGCATACTTATGGCAGATGACAGCCACGGAAACACACAAACCTATCACATCAAAAGCGGTCAGGGTTTTATGATTTTCCCTGATCAGATTAACACCTACATTGCAGACGAACAGATTCCATGGGAATACACCTGGATGGAATTTGACGGCGTACGGGCAAAAGAAGCCATTGAAATCGCAGGACTTACCCGGGATACTCCTGTGTACAAAGCCCGTTCCAGAGATTTGCGGGATAACATGTTCAAAGAAATGATGTATATCGTAAAAAATAAAGATGCCTCCTCACTGCATCTGATCGGGCACCTTTATCTCTTCATGGATTATCTGACACGCTCCGCGGCAACCGTACGAAAAACTCACGGCGGCCGTATGCGCGATTTTTACATAAAAGAAGCTCTGTCCTTTATTGAACAGAACTTCCAGAATAATATTTCGGTAGAAGATATTGCCAGTTTCTGCGGCCTGAACCGCAGTTATTTTGGAAAAATCTTTCGTGAAATCCTGGGCAAATCTCCCCAGGATTTCTTGATGAATTACCGGATGATCAAAGCTACCGAACTCCTGCGGATGACTCAGCTTTCCATCGGCGATATCAGCAAAGCCGTCGGTTATGAGAACCAGCTACATTTTTCCAGAGCTTTCAAAAATATTTACGGATCTTCCCCCAGAAACTGGCGGGATACCAACAGAATTCTTCCCTGATCTTAGAGCGTGGATAATTTTCAAACACGCTCTAGCCCAGGATTTTCCTGAGATCTTCTTCCGGTGTACTTACAGGTGAAATCCGGAAATTCTCTACCAGATAATTGCGTACATTGGATGACAGGAAAGCCGGAAGAGTCGGGCCAAGATAAATATTTTTAATTCCAAGATGCAGTAGTGTGAGCAGAATACTGACTGCTTTCTGTTCATACCAGGAAAGCACCAGAGTAAGCGGCAATTCATTGACTCCACATCCAAAAGCCTCAGCCAGTGCCACTGCCACTTGAATGGCGCCGAATGCATCATTGCATTGTCCCATATCCATCAATCTTGGAAGACCTCCGATGCTTCCAAGGTCCAGATCATTGAAACGGTATTTTCCACAGGCTAATGTCAAAATGATGGAATCTTGTGGAGCCTGTTTTACAAAATCTGTATAGTAACTTCTTCCTGTACGTGCTCCATCACAGCCTCCTACCAGAAAGAAATGATGAATCTGTCCGGCTTTTACTGCATCTATCACCTGTTCTGCTGCTCCCAGAATCGCATGATGTCCGAAGCCCGTTGTCAGACTGCTTCCTCCATTGATTCCTGTAAAGATTCGGTCTTCCTCAAAACCGCCAAGCTCCAGTGCCTTTTCGATCACAGGTGTAAAATCTTTCTCTTCCCCTATATGCTGCATCTGTGGATATCCCACAACTCCTGTGGTAAATACCCGATCTGCATAACTTGCTTTTGGAGGCATAATACAGTTGGTAGTAAAAAGAATCGGAGCAGGAAGTTCTGCAAATTCTTTCTGCTGATTCTGCCATGCAGTTCCGAAGTTTCCTTTCAGATGCGCATATTTTTTCAGTTCCGGATATGCATGTGCAGGCAGCATCTCCCCATGGGTATAAATATTGATTCCTTTTCCTTCTGTCTGTTCCAGAAGCGCCTTCAGATCTTTCAGGTCATGTCCGGTAATCACAATGAAAGGACCTTTTTCTACAGTCAGCGGGACCTCTGTGGGTGCAGGGATTCCATAAGTCTCTGTATTGGCTTTATCAAGCAGTTCCATACACTTTAGATTTACAGCTCCTGCTTCCATTACGATTTCCAGCAAAGCTTCCATTGTTTTTTCCTGTCCTGCCGCTGCCATTCCTTTATATAAAAATCGATTGACTGTTTCATCTGTATATCCAAGAACCATTGCATGATATGCATAGGCGGCAATTCCCCGAATACCGAAAAGTAACAGAGATTTCAGAGAACGAATATCTTCCTCCGGTTCTTTCCACAGTTTTTCCATAGCATAATCGGCTGTAGCCTTCTCTTTCTGTACCTTCTGAATCAATTCTTTTAAAGCTTCTTCATCAAAATTTACATTTGTAAGCGTAGCAAATAATCCCTCTATCATAAGACGATCTGTCTGAGGGGATGTTTTTTCTTCTCCTGCTGCCTGTGCAAGTCCGATCAGAGCACCTGTCAAAGTATCCTGTAACTGCGCAACTGCATCTGATTTTCCACATACCCCCTGTTTTCCTTTACATCCACTACATCCTGCTGTCTGTTCACACTGATAACAAAACATAATCCATACATCCTCCTTCTATTTCTTCTCCTTTAGGAGCATTTTTCCAATCGTTTCTGATAAACTTGATTTGTTTATCTGTAACACCACTTTACAACTTTTTTCATAAAAAAATATCGTACAGGACTTTCTGATGTA